>Ga0272444_10002738_pt1 | contig 16135 bp, 19 predicted proteins | sample SSMForm13_FD_201033 | JGI IMG/M metagenome (GOLD analysis project Ga0272444, IMG submission 201033) | Marine sediment archaeal communities from Little Sippewissett salt marsh, Falmouth, MA, United States - SSM-Form-13 | ecosystem: Environmental > Aquatic > Marine > Wetlands > Sediment ...
TACAAACGGTTAACGGTTGAAGATTTTTTCTTTTTCTTTTAACCGCCGTTTCCTTTTTTTACTCGTAATGATATCGGCAACTGATGACAGTAATGGCGTCTTTTTCGATTTGGTAGACCAGGCGGTGTTCTTTATTTTTACGGCGGGACCAGCAGTCGGCCAACTGGAACCTTAACCTTTCCGGTTTGCCAATGCCTTCTTCGGGATGTCGCAGGATGTCTTTCAGCAATTCTCGAATACGCTTGACCATTCGCTTGTCTTTATCCAGGAACCATTCAAAATCCTTCCAGGCCTCCTGCGTAAACTGAACCTTCATAAATCTCGGTTGGAAACGTGACCAATTTACCGTTTTGCTCCTCTTTTAAAGATCTTTCCAAGTGCTCCCGGTTTGCCGGCGATCTCAACAGATAGGCTGTTTCTTCCATGGCCTGATAATCTTCAAGGGAAATCAGAACCACTTGGTCCTTTGATCGGCTGCTGACGATGACGGCCGGTTCCGAGTTTTTGCATACCGCCTGAATCAGCGCCTTGAGGTTCTTTCTGGCGTCGGTGTAAGTTACCGCTTTCATGATCTTTCCTTTTTTTATATGGGGCCTGTGTTCATCGTTTTTCCTGCCTCAATTGTCTAAGCCGAGCACTGATCGCCATTTGGTTTCCCCTTAAAGTCTTAAAAGCATTGCTAAAAAAATATATTAACATATTGATATGGAAAAATACAGATTATGAAATTTTCCCGTTTTTAGGTGAGATGACAACAAAACGACTCAGGGTCCGACCATGCTGGATATTGAATCAGACGCTGCTGCGCCCCCAACCCCGGCGGGGCTTGGGCGTAGGCCCCTGATGATATAGTTCGACTTATCGGACGGTGCTGCCTTTTATGGGCTATAAAAAGATGCACTGCCCGATAAGTGAGGTTGGACGATGTCAAAAAAAAGCCGAGAAGGGCCATGACAGGCTCGTTTTTCTGGCCGGTCTCAAGCGGCGGTATACATCTTCTGTTAAAGATGAGCAATTATCAGAATCAAATCGTGTCTTTCGACCAGGCCACAAACTGAATTCCCAGCTTCTTGAACTCGCGGAACGACATGCCTTGACGAATCCCATCGAATACCGGTTCCGGTGAAACCACCTGGCTACCGGCAAGCACATCCGCACCATGGGAAAACAGTACCGGTGAGAGCGGCGTCGTAGGACCGATGATGACCGTATAGGCCTGGGGCGCCTTTTCAAGATACGTCGCCATGGCGCGGGTGAGTAGGGTCGTGCCGGTCAAGCCAAGAACGCTGCAGCGGCCCAAAATATCATCCCATTGATCCGGCGGGGTACGCCCGGCCACCCGTTGCAGTTCGAAAAGATGCAGGGTCCCCACCTGCTGGCGCAACCGATCCGTAAACGGGAAATCCCCCACCAGAACGGTTTCTCCATCTTTGCCCTTCTCGGCCATGATCTTTGAAGCTTCAAAATCAGGCTGGTGTTGGGGGGCGGCAATGCTCGTATTCAGGGCGGCGACGCCCAGGCTAATGGAAAATCCACGGCTTGATTTTAGTAGGTCGGCAGCCTCGCCCAGGGTCTTGCCGACCATGGCGTCGACCATTTGGCGTTCCTCGCCTGTGGGCACGGCACCCAAGGTGGATGACAAACCAGCTAAAACCTTGCCATTATCATCGGCCCGGATGCCCAGAAAATGGGACCCCACGGCAATTTCGGCAATCACTGCCGAAGGGTGGTCCATGGATTGGATCAAATCATCGATCAACTGGCGTTCGCTTCCCTCGGCCGGTCGATCGACCGCTAAAGGGGATTGCTGCGCATGACTGCAAGTTTTTGTCATAAATAGAGATTCCTTATATTCTTTTGTTCATAAAACGATTTCATTCACCACTTAACACTTAAAACTTGTCACTTAAAACTTTTTTTCATGTCCATCGACCGGTCTCCATCTCATCCGCAGCCGGCCCATGGCATTCAATATCCGTCGAACAAGGCACAAACACCACCTCACCATCATCGGTTTCAATACGCCGGATTGTCGTCTCATACAGGCGGCTGACCATGGAGGCCGTCATGACTTGGTCCACGGCCCCACTGGCCAGCACCCGGCCGCCGTTTAGCATCACCACGCGATCGGCAAATCGTGCCGCCAGATTCGGATCATGCAGGGACGCCACCACACTGGTGCCTTTTTCGCGGCATAGCGTCTTTATTTTTTCCAGCAACCGGTACTGGTTGTTAAAATCCAGGTGATTGGTCGGTTCATCCAACAATAAGGTGCCTTCAGCCTGAAGCAGAGCCCGGGCCAACAGGGCAATGCGTCGTTCCCCCCCGGAAATCCGGTTGAAATTACGCTCGGCCAGGTTTTGGGCCTCCAGTTGGGACAATACCTGATAAGCTGCCTGGTAGTCCTCGGGTCCCGGTCGCTGGGCAAAACGGAAGGTGGCTGTGCGGCCCATGACCACCACATCCAGCACCCGAAAGGGGAACATGTCGGCATGTTCCTGGGGCACCAGGCTGACCCGCGTTGCGATATCGCCGCGGGTGGCCCCGGCCAGTTGCATGCCATCGATGGCCACCGTTCCCTGCCGGAGACCAAGCAAGCCGGCCAGGCAGTAAATCAGGGTGGTTTTTCCCGAGCCATTGCGGCCCAATAGCGCGCAGAACTCCCCTTCCTCAACCGCAAGATTCACGTCTGTGAGGATGGGATTGCCGTTATAGGCAAAATGAAGATCCCGGCAAACAATGCTCATGACCACCCGCTTCCCCGGTTGCGGTACAACAGATAGGCAAACAGCGGTGCGCCGATAAAGGCGGTGACCACACTGATGGGCAGCTCGGCCATGGTCAAGGCGCGTGCGGCCGTATCCGCCAGAAGCAGGAAAATACCCCCGGAAAGAACCGCCACCGGCAGCATTTCCTCATGGTTGGGACCGACCAGGGTCCGCGCGATATGAGGCATGACCAGCCCCACCCACAACACCTGCCCGCAAATGGCAACGGATACGGAGACCATCACGGAACTCAAAAAAATGAACAGCAGACGGTAAATGCCGGGATTGAGGCCCAGGCTGCTGGCCTGCAAATCGCCTAAAGACAGGACGTTCAGCTTATAGCGCGCGACATGGATTAAAATCAGGCTGCCGCCGATGATCGGCATGGCCACGCGCAGATCCCCCCATTGTGCCCGGCTCATGCTGCCCATCATCCAGAACACGATGGCCGGCAATTCATTGTACGGATCCGAGAGGTATTTCAGCAAGGTGATGGATGCATTGAAGATCGATAACACCACCAGCCCGGCCAGCACCAACACCAGCATGGGCCGGACCGCCACCACACGGGCAATGACAAGGGCCATGCCCACGGCCGTCAATCCGAAAAAAAAGGCCAGAGACTGGATGGTCAGCCAGCTGCTGCCGGCCATGAGAAGTCCCAGGGCCGCGCCAAACGTGGCGCCGGCAGACACGCCCAGAATATCCGGGGACACCAGGGGATTGCGAAAAAGTCCCTGATAAACGGCACCGGCTGCGGACAGCCCCATGCCCACCAAGACGGTGATCAGGGCCCGGGGAATTCGCACCATCCCGAAAACCAGGGCTTTGCCGGCAATGTCCTGCCCGGCCTCCATGCCCAACCACACGCGCACGATGCCGCCCAGTTCAGTCGGCGCAATGGGCACCCAACCGATCCACAGGGAAAGCACCAGCACCAGAATCAGCCCCAGGGCCAGGCCTGTCTTCAAACGGGTGTTTGCTTTGGCTGCGCCAGGCATCATCTGAGTGATCGCGGTGTCATGCATCCGGTGTTTCCATTATAAACAATAGTGTTGGGCTCGTCATGCCGGACTTGATCCAGCATCCAGAACAGATTGAAAAGACTGGATTCCGGTTTAGGCCGGAATGATGCCAAATAGGCCAGCGGGTCATTTCCGGCTCATCCGTCCGCCCAGTTCGGCAAACCCCTTGCCGAACAACTGCCGGTGGAACTGCTCGATCTCAGCGTTCAGGTCCACATCGGCAAACTGCTGTGGGTAGCAGGTTTTCGCCAGCCACAACACCCCCAGTGCCGACAGCGGAGATGGGAAATCCCAAGGGGCGATGTTCGACGGAAAATCATAAATCCGATCACCGGCCATGGCCTTCACACGGGCAAACTGCGGCTGCTTTAATATTTCCCGGCCGCGCCGCACATTGGGTCCCGACATGACCACCACATCCGGATTCCAGGTAATGAATTGCTCGGGCGAAATCTCACGAAAATAGCCGCTCAGCGCATGCCCGACATTGCTCCCGCCGGCCATGCGAATGATCTCATCCTGCAGCATATCGCCTGAGGCCGTGGTAAAAACGCCCAGCGGTGAGGCGAAATAGACCTGTATACGATCCTTGCCCTGGATCGACGCCACGCGCTGGCGGGCCAATCCCACGATTTTCTCACAAACGGCAATGGTACGCTCAGCCGATTCCGGGACGCCTGCCGCACCGGCAATCAAACGCAAGGTATCATAAAGGCTGGACAATGTCTCGGGCAGGATCACAATGGCCGCCACCCCGTGGTCGACCAACCGGTCGGCAATGGCGATACCGTCCTTCTGAGCAAACAGGATCACCAGATCTGGACTGGCGGACAGGATCGCCTCGAAATTCAGGCCGATGGATTTCCGCCCCACGGCCGGCAGACGGGCAATGGATGGATCCACGGCCAACTGCAACCGATCACGCTGGCTATCCGAATCGATGGCCACCAGCTTGCCGTTGAGTCCCAGGGCGGTCACGCAAAGTGCTGCCGGCTTGAAAGTCGTCACCAGCCGTTGGGCCTTGTCCGGAACCTTTACCTGTCGTCCGACCATATCCGTTATCGTGCGGCCCCATGCATGGCTGACAGTGATAGAGGATACCGTCCCAACACTAAAAAAACATACTACCCATAACCAGACGCCCAAGGTGATCCGTCGTTTCATTTTCTCCCCTCTTTCTTCATTCCCCAGGTCCGTGCGGTAAAGTTGAACAGATCCAGGGCAATCTGCTTGACCTCGGGTGAACACACGGCTTGGCGGTATTCGCATTGCTCGGTACGCGCTTTCCAAAACGGGGGCAACTGATCCATACGGCTGACCATGCCGCCGGTTTCATCAGGCGTCACATACACCATTTTTTTGATGCCGGCGTTGATGATGCGTGTCAGGCACATGGGGCAAGGTTCCACCGAACTGACCAGCACCAGACCGCTACAGTCACGCGGATCCGCATCGGAATCTTTACCGCCTTTTTTTCTCAACCAATTCTCATAGCGAGTCAGCAGATCCATTTCCGCATGCATGTCACTTCGAAAATAAGGTTTGAACTGGCGATTGCGGCCCGTGGCAACAACCGTCCGGCTGGCTTCATCGACCAGACAGGCACCGATACCGCCCGAGCCTTCCTTGAGCGAAATCAGGGCCTGCCTGACAACGATGATCCCAAATTCATCGTCTTTATAATCGGGATGGGGGCGCAATTGCGACACGCGCGCCTCAATGGCCTCCATCGCCTGAATCGTGTCGGCTGCCCATGAAACACCGCCCATGATCACGGCCATGATGATAGCAACAATCCATTGTCGAAATTTAAGATTCATATAAAACGCACCTCAGATAAGCTTCTACCTTCCACCTTCCACCTTCCACCTTCCACCTTCGAGCTAATGCCCCACTTTGGGTTTCAACGACAGATAGCCGATCATCAACACCATAATCAGGGTCAGCCCGGTAATGATGACGGGCAGTCCGGGATCTTTTACAACCAACAGTAACTGGCGCTTTCCCTTACGGGATTGATCCGTTTCCACATAAACGGGTGCCTTGTTGCAGGTCTCCTCGGTGGCCGACGGCATGATCCGCTGGGTTTGGGTCCGTTTTTGCTTTTTGCCGGCCTTGTCGAGCAAGAAAAAGTGTCCGTTCAGACAAGCCGGCCGGGTGTATTGCAAGCGGGCTATTTCCCGGTTGGCATCGACGAGGGTGACGGTGGTCTGAGCGATGCGATCGCGCATGGCCGATGTGTCGGGGAAAAACCGATCCGCCACATCCTGTACCTGATACGTGGCGTCCATAGAATCAATGGTGACGGGCTTACCGGCCACCAACGGCAGGGTCTGCCACACCCCGGTGGTAAATCTGGCCGGGAAGCCAGTCCTGAATCCGGTGGCGGTTCAGCTCATGGAACAACGAAAAATTGCTTCCGGCGTATAAGGCGCCGGTAAAAAGCGTCGCCGATGCAGCTATCAACAATACAAAAGCGACCCGGATATCACCGATTGCAGTCCAAATGCTTTTCATCCCCTACCCTCCCACGCGCGAAAATTGCATTTCGTGAAGATATCCGCTGTAGCTGATATAAAATACCAGCAGCCCGCCGACAATGGCCATCAGAGCGCTTTTGGACCGCCAGCGGGCGATCAAGGGCAAGTGGAGCGACGCGGCAAAAAATGTCCAGATGGCCGCCGACCCAAGGTGCCGTGCACCCCAACTGAAGGTATTGCCCCAGCCCACGAAACACCAGATGGCACCAGTCACCTGGGCCACCGTATAAGCGACAAATCCCCAGGCCAACCAGGAGAAATAGCGGTTTTCCGGTTCCCTGCCCATCAGACACAGCAAGGCCACCCAGGCGCTGATGTAGAACAAGGCATGGGCCATGGATTCGGACAGGAAAAACAACATGGCCCAGACCGTTAATTTTTTAGGGGTGGGCGGGATCATGCCCTTGGTGTTGAACATCGAGAATAGAGAAAAAACCACGACCAGCGCCGTCAACCCACCCAGCCGGCTATCCGGCCTCAGCATGGACCTGACCAGGACGATCAACGCCAAACACCAGGGAAGCACAAAAGGACCTTCCATGATGGGGTTGGGTAAAAAAACATCTCCCAGCCATCCACGGCCGATCAGGTAAAGGCTTTGCAGCAGAAAACCAACGGCCAGGGCAATTCGGCCCCACCCATGCCGGTGGCAGCCAAAAAGCCCCCATGCGATCCCATAACATCCAACAGCTGCGTACAGCCAGCCATGCACACCAGTAGTAAACATGATCCACTCCTCAACATTAACGGCTCGCGTCGTTTGTATCGATTCGATCCTTTGCAATGCGCACCACCTGGGCCAGTCCCCACATGGCACGATCCGAAAAATAGTCCGCGGTCGGGGCCAGCATCAACCCTTCTGCCGGAGATTCGCCGTTCAGGTGGTCAACGATCATCATTGCGGCGCCATCAGCAGTTGAAAAAATCTCCCGCCCCGAAAAAAGCGCCCGGTACCCATCGCAGGCCACGAACAAAAAGAAATCGTCGGGTCCGGCACCGTCAAAGTTCTCGGTTAAAAACCCGCGCAAATCAACGCCTTCGGCGCTGGTGATCTCATCATAGCCGTGACCATGACCAATACGGATCCAGTTGTCGTTGCCGGACCGCTGCAGGCCATCAAGTCGTCCCGGTGCCTGTCGCTCATCGTCGAAACAAAGAACAGATGTGCTCCGACAAACAAATTTTTTCTTGCGTGGCGGCAACCTGTTCTCATCAAAAGGGATGGGCTCGTAGGAAATCCGCACCACGTTGTCCAGGTAGCGCGCGGTATCCGGCTCTTTGGGACAGATCAAGCGCAGCCCGGTCAATTCGTCCATAAATGGGTTGCCGGTGTATGTGTCACGGACTTTTTCATTGGTGGGCATCACCGGCTGTCGGCTATAAGCCAGGGTAACCGGCTGGCAATCGCCGGTCATGATCAGTTCGTTAAAACTGAAGTAGACTTTTTTACCGCCGGCGGAATAAAAGGTCACCAGGATGTCCAGCGGTTGGTCAAAGCGGGCATCCTTAGGTTTTTGCGGGGCGATGCCTTCCAGGATATTGAATACCGGAATCCCCACATGGATGTATGCGCCCATAAAATCGCCTGCCGGAGATATCTCCCGGGTTCGGATGCGCGTGGTGGCCAGGGCATTGAGGGCGTCACCGGTGAAATGGTATTCTTTTTTCACCAGCCCGTCGATGGTCAGCCGGACGTTTGCGGGGACCCGCCGGGCCACGGCCAGTGGGGTGGCGCCGGACATGGTCAGGTAGTTATAGTAATCCTTGTGAGTCTGGCGGTAATAAATAAAAACCGAGCCGATCACGACCAGCAGAATCAACATTTTTTTTATCATCGGAAAGTTCTTCCAAGGCTATGGCTTTTTTAAGGTAAACACATCACAACACGTTCCCGCAGCGTCATAGGATTCATAGTCCAATCGATCGGGAGTCACATGGATCACCTGAAACAACTGACTGTCGGTGCCTGATGCCTCCATCAGGTCCTCGTAGCGCGGGTTGACCGGATAGGACTTGGGACCGCTCACGGATACCACGTAAACAGTTCCGGTCTCATCCCTGGCCCCGTTTTTAAGTCTGGCACTGCGGCTGTAGGTGTGGTCATGTCCCTGGAGCACCAGGTCGACCTGGTATTTGTCGAAAATCGGCACAAACAGGTTCTGTCGTTTTTGACTGTCCCGGTATTTCCCGGTTGAATAGATGGGTTGATGAATGGCGACAATGGTCCAGTGCTGTGGATTATCGGCGAGCACACGGTCCAGCCAAAGGGCCTGGTCATTAAGCCGTTCATTGCCATTTAGCATGACCAACCGGGCACCCTGATAATCAATAAAATAAACGGTTTCCTCGAGCCCGGCCGGTCCGTTTTCCGGTAGGGTGAAGTGCGGCCGCCATAAAGGGAACAGATGGTAATTCTCGCCGTTGACCTTGCGCCGGTTGGGATACTCGTGGTTGCCGGGCAACATGATCATCGGCGTGGTACGTGCAATCCAGCCCATGGCGTCAAACAGCTCACCCCACTCGCCATCCCGGTCGCCATTGTCTACCAGGTCACCGACAAAATGCCAGAAATCAGCATGCGGCGCTTTTCTATACGCGGCACGGAAGATCCGCGAACACTTGGATTTTATTTCTTCCTGGGGATCACCAAAATAGATGAATGAAAACACGTCCGCCTCACGGCTGGCGGTTTGAAACTGGTTCCACTCGCTCCAGGCCCCGCTTGCCCCCACCCGATAGGCATACATCGTATCCGGTGCCAGGCCTTCAAATACGACCGTATGGTGAACTACCGCGTGGCCCTTACCCATGGCAACGATTTGGGATTGTGCGTCAACGCTTCGGGCGTTCTTGTCAAAATCGGCCATTCCGCTGGCCGGTGCAATCTGGGCCTGGGGATGGTCCACCGCGATGGCCGTGCGCCAGGTAACCGCCTGACTGGTAGCCGGCGTGGCCGTCAGGTTCAAGATGATGCGCTCGGGCAGGGCTGAGCGTTGGCAGCGGGAGGTGATGCACGCTTGGTTTTGGCCGGCAGCACAGGATCGTTCCGGCGGACTGGACGTGGCCGCACAGCCGCCTACCACAGCGATCATCATCGTGAGCCAAACGCAAAACCAGATAAAATTTTTACGATAGTGGTTCTGGTATGAATACCGGCCTTTATTCCAACGATGATCCGAGCGGTGCGAGGTGATGCGTGACATTTTCTCTTCCATTTTATTAAGGGTGCAGGCCAAAGTGATTTGAATGATAAAACAGACTGGCCCGCCTTAACGAGGCCAGTCTGTCTTCTGAACATCAACGGTATCGCTTGAAACGATGGCGGGCAAGGAATTACATCTTGAAGCTCAGCCCGAGCCACGCACGCATTCCCGGTGCCGGGAAACCACTCTCGGGTTCGTAGTCTGCGTCAAAAAGGTTGTCCACGGCAACAAAGGTTTCCAGACGATCGGACAGGAAGGGCTGGGTGATCTTGGCGTTGAACAAGGTGTAATCATCATTTTCGATGGTTTCCTGTTCGGGGTCTTCAGGCGTGGGTAGCTGATAGTAGGATTCACCCACATACAGCATGGTTACATTCAACCGCGTGCGGATTACGGGCAGGGTGTACTGGACACCGACATTAAGGGTGTGTTCCGGCACCTTGGCCACATCGTCGGTCACGCGTCCGTCACTCTTGTTGGTGGCGTCGTTGTTCATGTAACCGATTTTGACGGAAAGGTCCGCAAACGGCCTGACCTCGGTACTGACCTCAAATCCCAGCATCTCCACTTCGTCGTAGTTCTTATACTGGGAATATGGATTTTCTGTGGGCGGTACGTCCCGGGTGATATAGTCTGAAATATCATGGAAAAAAGGCGCCACCTGCAGTTTGAACAGGTCATTGTAAGCATATGCAACGCCGGCGGTGTAGTTGATGGCGGTTTCAGGATCGAGATCAAGGTTCGGCTCATCGCCACTGTAGATCTGGCTTAAGGTGGGGAACCGGGTTTTCTTGGCCACCGAGGCAAACAACTGGACGCTGTCAACGAGCTGGTAGGTTGCACCGATCATGGGATTGACCGCATCGGTCATGTCCGGCGTGTCATTTTCGATAATATTGCCATCGGTTTCAGGATCATCTTCCGCTTTTGTGATATCGAACCAGTCATAGCTGATGCCGGCGACCAGGGACAACTTGTCATCGACCAGCCGGGTTTCATTTTCAAGGCTGGCCGATCCCGTGTAGGCCTGGCTTTCGGCAAACGGCAGATCTTCGATGTCGCGCTGCTCGTGGGAATCCTTCTTGTAGTGCAACGCGGCCCGCAGGGTATTCCAGTCCACCAACTGGTATTCGCTCAGCAGCATCCCGCCAAGGATGTAATCGTTGTAAGTACTCAGGGCGATCTGCTCTGAATAGGTCTGATCGTAATAGGAAGCGTAATCGTCGCTGTGATCATGGTAGAACAGTTTGGCCTGCAGGTTGAAGCGGTCGGTGAACGCATGTTCGGCGCTCAGATCCACGCCCCAATCGTCATAGGCGGTAATGCGCGCAAAATGCGAAAAGTCTGAAAACACACGGATGCTGTCCAGGTTGGGTGAATCCCCCTTTTCAGTGGTGATATAATGGAAATTCAGGTAAACTTCCGTGTTTTGGGACGGCTCGACACCGACCTTGGCCCAGAAATTATCGGTTTTGTAGTCGGAGTTGAGGCGCTCGTCACCATCTTCGATGATCGTTTCTTCCGTACCGCCGGGACGGCGTCTGATCTCTCCGACCCTGGGCTCAAAGTCATCGGAAAGATCCCACGAATCCCATTCGCGGTGGGCGTAACTGAGCCAGTAGTTGAAATTGCCCACTTTCATGCCATGGGACAGGGATGCCTTGTAGGCATCATCCACACCGGCAATACCGTATTCGCCAGTAGCTGAAAAATACGGTGTCTCGGTCGGTTTCTTGGTGATGATGTTGACCACGCCGCCCAGGGCATTGGCACCGTAAAGCACCGACGGGGCCCCCTTGACCACATCAATCCGGGCAACACTCTCCAGCCCGATCTGATTGAGGTCCATGCCGCCGTATTTGGTCTCATAGTACGGCACACCGTCGATCAGGGTCAAAATCCGGTTTTCATCAAATCCGTGAAGGTTGATTTTCGGAAAAGCCTTGCGCCCATAGGTGACCTGCACCCCCGGCACATAGGTAAGGGCATCGGCAACGCTTTCGGCATTCACGGCCTCGAAATCCTCGACGGTCATCTCGTCGCTGATAGCAATATCGCGAACCGAGGCACCTTTTCCGCTGACCACGATTTCACCCAGTGAATACTCCTCGTACCCTTTGTCATCCTCGGCATGCACCAGTGGGGTGAACGGTGGCAAGGCCACTAAAAAAGCCAACACAAAAACAATCCCGCATGTAACGCTGATTTTCCACTTCATCTTTTCTCTTCCTCCTTGTGTAATTTATTTACGATGCTCTTCCTCATTTAAAAAACAGGCGTTACCAAACGCCTGAAACTTCTCACATCAGGGCTCTTTTTCAGGTCAATTCGAAAACAATAATCAGATCCAGGGATAAATCGCCTTTGAACAGGGTTGACGGCGGCCGGGGAAAAGGCGCTGCATCGCGCACCGCATTCAGGGCTGCCATATTCAATTCATTGTCGTGAGCGCCCTTGGCAATGGTAACGTCCCGCACGCTGCCATCGGAAGCCAAGATAAAACTGACTTTGACCCGGCCCTCGATACGCCTGTCCTTGGCCGACTGCGGATACCGCTTGCGGCTTTCGATCTTCAATTTCACCATGTCCAGGTAACTGGCGGCGGTCATGAACTCTCCGACCGCTTCCTGGGCTGTTGGACCGGGCAGCCAATCCGCAGCATCCACGCCCGGCGCCTGGTGAACGTCAGGCTCGCTGATGTCTTCCACAATCGTATCGGGCAGTTCTTTTTCCATGGGCGCCATGGCCAAAGGCTTGAATCGCGGCATGGGACGCGGCACGACGTTGATCTTTTTTACCGGTTCGTCTGGATCAGGTGCCTTGGGCCTTGGGCGCGGCCGGGGGATATCCCTTGCCGGGGATGGGTCGGTATTTAGCAAGGATATTTCAATATAGGTTAGGGTACGGGACCGATAAACGCCGGAAAGGTGCAACAGCAGCAGGATATGAACACCCACGGAGATGATGATCAGGCCTCTGAGCAGCCAGTTGGGGCCCGGCGTTCGATGCATGGCGGCTACAAGTCCTTTTCCGTAGCCAGGCACAGCCGCCCGGCACCGGCAGCCTTGGCGATATCCATCACCTTGACGGCCTTGTTGAGAATCACCGTCCGATCAGCACGCACCACGACCAGTTCGTCTGTTTTCGATCCGATTCTGGCCTTGATACGATTGAAGAGTCGATCCAGGGCGACTTCTTCCTCGCCTAAAAACGCGCGTCCCTGGGCATCCACGAAAACCGTGATCGTCTCCTCGGTCTGGGGCGCCGCCGCCTTGGCTTGAGGCAGTTTGATCTTGATGCCTTCATCGACCATAAAGTTGGTGGTCAGCAGAAAATAAATCAGCAGCATGAACACGATGTCGATGAGCGATGTAATGGGCATCTGCACGCTGTAGCGCTTTTTTCGCTTGCCATACATGGGCATGGCTTATCTCCTGCCTGCGTGATCCCGACCGGACACGGATTTAAGAAAGGCCACGGTTCCATCCTGAAGCTGGGCTTCATAGCGATCCACCCGGGCGGACAGGTAGCTGTGCGCCACCATGGTGGGCAGGGCCACGGCCAGTCCCAATGCGGTGGTCAGCATGGCCTCCCAGATGCCGCCGGCCAGCACCGCCGCATTGACCTTGCCGCCCATCTGCTGGATGACCATGAAGGCCTTGATCATGCCCAGTACCGTACCGAGCAGTCCCAACAGGGGCGTGATATTGCCGATCGTGGCCAGGGCCTGCAGGTAGCGGGACAATTCCCGGGTTTCGGACTCGGTGGCGTGCACGAGCACCGCTTCCAGGGTATCCCGATCCTGGTCCTTGACCTCCATGGCCTGGGTAAGAATACGCCCCATGGGTGATGGATCCTGGCTGGCCACATCAAAAGCCTGTTGATCCTCTCCGTTTTTCACATGCGTGGAAACACTGGCAACCAAACCGTTGCCTCTTATTTTGATCCGGCCGAGCCGGATCAGTCGTTCCAGGAAAAGGGCCAGGGCAATCACTGAACAAAGCAGAATCGGCCCGACCAGAACGCCGCCTTTGGCAAGAAAATCAAACACGCGTTGACTCCTCTTTTAGTAGGTACTTAGTCGGTATAATCCGGCTCAGGTGAGGCTGGCCTTTTTCATCGAACAGCACCACCCGCTCGATACGGCCGTCACCATCACCGTCGGTCTTTTGCTCCACGGGAAGATCATTGCGGTAGGTCTGCCAGACGTTGACCTTTTCGTCAGCGTCCGTGTCTCGGGTGGAACGGGCCACGTGGCCGTCCACGAATTCATAACGGGTATCGAATTTACCGTCCTGGTAAAACTGGGTCTTGTCGAAAATCCCGTCGGCGTTGCTGTCGATGGTCAGGCGGATGGGGTTGCCACGCTTGTCTACATAGGCGATCTGATCGATCTTTCCGTCTTTGACGGTATCACGTTCCACTGGCTTGGCTTGGGTGGCGACTGGAAGGGGGGGAATAAAAAAGGTGCCAACCCAAAAAAGGAAGATCGCCATCAGATGATAGGTGGAACGTCTATTTCGCATAACTTGGAACCGAGCTAGGAGCTAGCGTCTAAGCATGACCTGCATGCCTTCTTGGCAATGGGTGTTGGCTTCAGCACAACGGTAATCGAATTAACAGGTCGGGAATTCTTGTATTTTTTAGCCGATGGGTTTGTCAATGGTATTTGTTGACATGGATTGACAATACCTATTACTTACCAATAATAACCGCCAAAAATATAATTGTCGGCAAATACTCATAATAAAGATGCAATTGACGGTATGTGGGATCTGTCTCTGCGAAATTCAGACTGAGGTAAAATGATCCGGGACAATCAGCTCATAAAGAGTTGACTGTTAAAAGGCGGGATTGGTCGCTTTCAGGTCTCCTGTCGACCCACCGGCAGCCAATGAAGAATCCCCGAACGATTTCCCACGGGCCAGCTGTAACACCCTTCTTTTTCAATCAGGCTGTCTTCGAGCAGGGATCGCAAAAACCGATCGTGGGTGCTGTCGTTTTCAAGGTTCAACCGATTTTTAACTTCGCTCAGGGCCATATCCAGGGTTTCATGGGTCCAGGGGTCCCAGCCTTTTTCGGTTTCCATGACCACATCCGGATAGATGTCCATTTGCATCAGGGCGTTATGGGCCACTTGAAAATTGGGGCTGTCATAGGGCTGCCCCCACACGCGCATGGCGGCCCTGGCCATGGGCGCGTCGGCCAACAGAACCCGCATCAGCAATAAACATCGTTTGCGGGTCACCTGATTCATCTTTTCCACAAAGGCCCTGAAATCGGCCACACCATACATGGAATGGGAGGCGAACGAAAAGTCGTGCACGTCCACATCCACGTCCGGCCACTTGTCCTGGATGATACTCACGTTGGTGATGTTTTCCGCGGCAATCCGCTCCCGCATGACATCACACATGCTGTCCGATGGTTCGATGGCGGTCACGTGCAAGGCGTGCCGGGCCATGAAAACGGCCCAGGCCCCGGTACCGGCGCCGATATCGAGCACTGTTGCCCCGGGGGATGCCTTCAGCATCGATTGGAGCAATTGGCGTGATGTGTCTGGTTTGGTCCAGCGCTTTTGTACCATTTTGTCGAAGTGACGGGCCCGATCTTTCCAGGCGTCTACATTCTTTTTTTTCTGTTTTTTCTTAATGACCCAATACCGGTCATGGGCCTGTACCAGTTGTGTCCACAATACAAACCAATCGGTTACTTTTTCCAAAATGATCTCCTATTGGTATTTTAGAAATGAACCGGCGCGGATAGCGGTAGGAACGAACACACAGACCTGTCATGTTCGCAAATCGATCAAAACCAATCTTCAAGGATTGGATACTGATGGGAAAGGGTTGACTCATACGCCTGCAGCGTATGTCAATGAACCACCCACCCTTTTTTTATCCACGGGACAATGGATTCAGTCCAGTGGATGGCAGAGATTGTCATGCATCCTCGGGCGCTTCACCGGTGCTTTGGATGGAACCCAATATCGACTTGATGATCTCAAACCGAACCGGCTTTTGATAAATGCCGTCAAAACCGGCTTCATCCAATACGTCCTGATCATATGCCTGCAGGTTACCCGACAAGGCATAAACCTTTATACCTGGATATTTTCTTTTGGTATTTTTACAAAAAACAACGCCGTCCAACCATGGCATCTTCAAATCGGTTATCAAGGCCTGAATGTCGGAATACCATTCCAGGATCAGTTCCGCTTCCTCGGCACTGTCAACGGTAACGGCTCGTTTCCCACACATTTCTACCATTTCTTTCATCAATCGAAGATGGACGCGTTGATCATCAACAATCATTATCTTTTCATCGCTCATTTGCTTATGCTTTTCTTTTAATCCGCTCAGGTTCCAATTAAGATCGTATTCGCCACCTCTCAATTAGATATACCGATGGATACTTTCGTGAAATGACAATCAATTCAAATGTCTCACATTGACTGTCTCACATTAAGTAATTCTCTCCTTATATAAAAATGTGGCTTTATTATTCAAAGCCTCATGAATTAATCATTTATAGCAACCCAATAGATTGCCCACGGCATTAATGATTAGAAAAAAATTGTGTGAAACGCAGCACCTATT
>Ga0272444_10002740_pt1 | contig 16128 bp, 17 predicted proteins | sample SSMForm13_FD_201033 | JGI IMG/M metagenome (GOLD analysis project Ga0272444, IMG submission 201033) | Marine sediment archaeal communities from Little Sippewissett salt marsh, Falmouth, MA, United States - SSM-Form-13 | ecosystem: Environmental > Aquatic > Marine > Wetlands > Sediment ...
TTTACTGATTTTGAGACGACAACCGATATTTTCAAGGAAAAATTTACTTTCTGATTACTATCGATTTTAAAAAAAACTAAAACGGTTTGGCGTTTGTCGCCAATTCCGTGCAAAATTCAGGTATTAGATTTTCTTTTCAGGAGCACATAACGCGATGCCGAACTAATGAGAAGTAAGAATTATTTCGTGTTTATTGGGCTCCTTTGCACAAAAGCCTGTGCAAATTTAGATATTTTAGCACGAAAATGGATTATTGAGAAGCCTGTGGTTTCTTGCCAGCCGAACAACCGGTCACAAAAAAAAATTATATCCGGATATCATATATTTCCGGTGTCAAGTCAAATCCGTCCTGTCACAATTTACATAAAACTTACACCACAGGCTATGTAAGACAACCGAGTCAGGTCTTCATTCTTGACAGTTTTTCGATGCAATGTGAAGAATCAAAAGTTATTGGTGTCAAGATTTGAATTGCAAAAATAATATTTGTAAATATTATATCAATAGGTTAGAGCCTACATCAAACTGTGTTTTGTGGCTATAGACCCAATAAATGGGGTCACCCATTAAAGGTCGGGTCAAGAGAAAAAATACCTCCCCGATGCAAAAAATAAACTTTTTTCGCTTGGCACTTCATGTATTCGCAACAGCGCTGTTGGCTTTAGCCATTTTTTGCTGATAAAATCTCCGGGCCTTAGGAATATATTTTCTGTCCTATAATACCCGATATTTGTTTTTAAATTCCTGTTAACCGAAATTATGGTGTTTTTGTGTCCTTAATCACAATCCCATGCCGAATTGTATCCACCACTGTCTTCCCATACTTGTTTAATCGATGTTCAACATTAATATCATCTGTTCAATTATTAAACAGACCATCTGTTCAATTATTAAACAAGTTGACGGTTGGATGACACTAATAATTTTAAACTCAAACTTCAATCCTACACGGTTTTATTAAGGAGATTGCAACCGGTAACAGGCAAAGCAGCCAGCTCCCAATCTTAATTGGCATAGTTATTGCTTTATAATTAAAATAATTGATTATTTAACCGACAGCCCTCAAACGGGCAGGAGGTTTACAATGATAAACTAGTTCTCTTAACAGATCGTTCTGAAGAATGTGAAACCTTAATATCGTGCTTCAAGATACTGTTCCCCGAATGTGAGATCCAGATTCAGCCAAAGCGTACAACGGAATTGCAACCTGCGTCCTCCACTTCAAAAGCTTCCACACCTTATCTGATGTTTATAACCTTTGACGGGAACCTGAAAAAAATAACGGCAGTAAGCCTCCGACTGGTGCAAAGTTCAGGTATTCACACGTGTTATCTTTGGTCGGTTCATTCTTTTGGTTTGGATGCGTTTCAAAAGAATTGTGCTATCAAAAAATAAGCCCATGTTCTGAATACCGGGAATAACACCACCCAATACGGCCGGTATTGGAACAGCATTGGCTTCTTAAGCCTTTTGTGTGGGGGGCATTATATAAATCAAGCAGGGCAGTGGGTGTGTTGTCCAGGATGTTTTGGGCGGAAATGTGGTAATGCCTTAAAAGAGGAAGGGTGCCCACCTTCGGCCTTGCGTTAAATGAAAGGAGGTGAGAAAGAAATGAAAATTTAGTCTATATCGTTGTATTCGTTAGTTTTATGGTTGCAGTAATGTTTGGACAATATCTGAGGCAGACTGCTATACAGTAACAGATTGTATCAATCAATGCCTTTTAGGGACATAAAGGAGAACTAACATTCTAAAAATTTCTAAACAATCAGGCAGTAGCAGTTGCTAAGTTGTTGACCGTAACATTTACTCGATAGTTAATATTTAAATAACATATGTGGCGTAATATTTATTTTACAAACAAAAAGAAAGAAAATTCGTCAGGAGGTAAAAAGATGGAAACAATAAAAAAATATAGATTCCTGAGTATTATTTTAATTGCTCTATTTATCTCCGGGTTTACTCCAATGGTGAAAAAATACGGCAAGCTCAAAATTGTACCAAAAGCCCAGAACCAATTGATCCTTCAAGATTTAATCGACAAATGGGATGATTACAACATTTATTATTCCGACAAGTATAGCGGATACAGCGCACGATCACCTCTGGGTATCATATTCGATCCGAAAAATAATGATACAATGCTGGTGGGTAATCGGTGGAAAAAGGTCAAGGATCAAAAAGACTTGATAGAGATGACACAATGGATTTGTCCGACCACTCTTCATGAGCCCTTCCTCAACAAGATTCTTGGGCCGGACGGCCAGTTTTACGGATATCTTTATTATTCATGTGGATGTGTAAACTGTAAAATGGTTGGTGATAAAAAGATGTATGTATTTAACTTGGAGGCGCGTATTGAAGACGATGGTAATGAGGCCGACAATAGTGGCAAACTTTCTTTCCCTTTGCACGCGCCATACAGACACGCTGAAGTCTTTGAGGTGAATCCATAATTCAGGCTGTCCTATTTGCTGTTTACGAAAAAGCCCATGGTGCTGAAGGCAAGGAAAATCTTAATTTTTAATATTTATGCTAAGATTAATTGGTTCAGGACAACGTCGTGGCCATCACTGCTCTGGATTATTTGAAAGCCAATCCAGAGTCTGTGATGGCCATTTTAACATTCATGCGACCATTCCGTGACAGATTCGAAGCCCTTCCTCACAGCCTTAAAGGAGAGCTATTGGGGACGTCCATTGGAATATTGGTTGACAACTGAATGTGATTAAACTATAGAAATCCTATGCCAAGCAAAGCCCGTATAGACGCCCGGGCACCTTACATCATATAATAGTAATATTTATTTAGCGGTGAAACATGGAAAAACTATTTAATGGCAAAAAGACGGCAAAATTAGGTTCTGAAAAGAATCCCGCTGTTGTTCATGTAAAAACAAAAAAAAGAATGAATGAGGTTTCAAAAATTTTCGAAAAAAACGGTTGGAAATATACCATTGAATTACAAGTGGATAAACCGGAAGATATTACCGATTTAGAAATATTATTGAACTGGCCGAAACCCATAGAAGCCCAAAACAAAGTCGGGCGTAATGAGCCCTGCCCATGTGGAAGCGGAAAAAAGTATAAAAAATGCTGTGGCAAGTAAAGCTATGTTTCGGACTTTTTACGAGTTCATCAAACATTAGTTAGTGTCCGTCCATAAATGAGGATTTTTGTTCAAGATCAAGGCATGCGAAAAAAATAACCACAGGCATATGTTTAATATTCCGAGGATTATTTTTTGAACATAACGCAGAGACTTGTCCGCCTCCGGCGGATTGGGCAAAAAGACCATTTATGGATGGACACTAGTTAACGCATAAAAGAACAGAGCATTGACACTATCTATTTGAAGCTACGCTGTTTGTGCATTCCAGGTTTCTTTTGAATCATTTCCCTCCAAGAGCAAATCTGCAAACGCTTCGATAAGGGCTAATTTCAATCGTTTTGCGCTTTGAAGTTATATTCACATGGAGATTACATGCCCACGCCCGTTTATGTGATTTCAGGATTTTTAGGATCGGGAAAAACAACCTTAATAAATAATATTCTGGATACCTCCCCTGTTGATAAAAAAATAATGGTTCTCGTGAATGAGTTCGGAAGCATCTCCATCGACAGAAAAATTATAAATACCGATCCCAATAATGTGGTGGATCTATCCGGAGGCTGTATCTGTTGCGGTTTGTTTTTGGAACTGGTTTCTTCTCTCAGGTTCGCTCTGGACAGTCTTTACGCCGATATAATACTGATCGAGTCTACGGGGCTGGCGGTGCCTCGTGAAATCGCTCGCCAGGCATTATCCCCTGCGTTTGAGGGAAGAATCGAATTTGGCGGGATAATTACCGTGGTGGATGCGGGCAGCATACTTTCATGGCAGTACCCGGTTATAAAGGAACAACTCACAGAGGCAAACGTCGTGATTTTGAACAAAACAGATCTCGTCGACTCGAAAATCCTTGTCCGTATTCATAAAATGATCCGATCCATGGTTCCTTGGGATAGCCGCCTGATTGAAACCCGTTTTTGCAAGGTAGAATACAATGAAATTATGTCCAACCCATATAATGACAGCCGGATCATGGAATATGCCCGGACACCGATAAAAAAATACGATTCTACCGCTGGTTTCGCCACGGTTTCTCTTGTGAGCCATTTCCCGCTTCACCGAGACAAGCTTTTGAACCTTTACGCACGGCTCGGCAATAAAATTATCCGGTCAAAAGGCTTTATCTTGACAGAAATTGGAGTAGAAGAACTGCAGTTCTCGAACAACGGTATTATATTAAGACCCGCACAACTTTCCATCCAAAGGACAGAACTTATATTGATTATAGATGAAAAAGACAAGGATCTGATCGAAAACCAATTCAGAAAGGTTTTCGATAAACAAGACGACAGCGATATACGTTCGATCGCGTAAATTTTCTATTCTCGGACACGATCCGGCATGGGCATCGCCCGGGTCAACCCAAGGCTTCAACAAACCCTGACAAAGGAAAAGTTAGTTTTGACATTGCTAAAATAACGCATTATGTTATCGGCATATTTTATCAGGACATCAAGGAGTCAAATTCAAAACGATCCGGTCTTAAGCATGATGAACTCGTAAAAAGTCCGATTTAGACGGTTTCGTAAAAAGTTCAAATTCAAGGCGTGGAAATTTTGTAATCATGAGGCGTACTTTTCGTACGTTGAATGATTGCGAAATGCAGCACAACGCAGAAGTTGGACTTTTTACGAGACCGTCAAGCATAATATAATTGTTTATACGGTTAGAGGAATATTAATGAACAACACAAAAAAGGACAAAAAAAAGAAATGGTACGATACCTGGTGGGGACTTCTGTGGACCCTTGCGATTGTGGATGCCGCCCCTGGCAGAGGTCTTCAGACATTCATGGAATTTGATCGCGAACTTAACGATCTCTCGGAAGTCAGCCAAGAGGTATGCGACCGGGAACCCTCTTCATGTATCGGTCGTCTAGTGACAGAATCTTCCAAAGATACGGCTTAAAACGATTCATTCCGACTCCCAAAGCAGGGCCAAGCGAACTTTGGTCCATACGGAATGTGGGGTTTCAGGCTGCGATTGAAGGCGCCATTTGACAGCCGCAACCAATGCCCGACATTCATTATGGCGATGCAGCCGGTGCCCGCGACATCCTAAACCTGCAATCCGATACCGGACAGATTTCGCATTTGTATACATCCCGTAAGCGGGTTTTCCGGGTCGTCAGCCTTAGAAAAAACGACAACGACTTATTCGGTGTCATGACCCAGCGGTTATTCAGGTTGACCCCAATGGCGGCTCCATCCACCAAATCGAAAAGAAGGGACTGGTTGGACATGGGCATCCCGGTGTATCCGGGGGCAAAACGACATCCCATATAAAGCTTTTCTTTTTTCGCCTTATGTGAGATCAGTTCAAATGCTCTTTCAGCCAGAGCCTCTATAAGAGCTACCCCCGAGGCATCCAAGAAGAGGGACTCTAAAAACTCACCTTGATCCGCGAGGTGGCGACCGGTGATTTCCAACTCCTTGCCCAGTGTGCAGACAACCGCAGCAACATGCCGGGTATGACAATCCCTCTCATGGGGCGGAAGAACCAAAGAAACCCTGTTTTTCAGAACCAGGGTTCCATCCGCTAAAAGTTCGGATACCGGGTGTATGGCATAGACCAACGCCGGTGTAATGAGTTGGCGGGCTCGCTCAAGGGTTTTTGATACAAGATCCGCCGTGTCGCGGTTCATTTTGTAGCCCATGCCTCCGGCATATCGGCATACCTGGCGAGGAGTGGTGATGATGGCATCCGGTGAAAAACGGACCACCACTGACGATAAATGGGGGTGTCGGTCCTGCCTGTGCTCAGATTCCCTCATGGTTACCTGTGATTTCTTGGACTTGCTTTTCCAGAGCGGGACAACCGCTTGCCCCTGCGATTTAAGCGGTAAAACAGGAACCGGAAATAAATTTCCTGGAAGAAACTGGTGTGAGACTTTTTAAGGGATTTGATACCCCTCTGGCAGTATTCCAAAGCTTTTTCCAGTCGGCCCGCGTCCAGATGAAGACAACTTAGACGCTGATACAAAAACGGAGTGATGGATCCCTCACGAACTCCTTTTTCGTATATTTTTATCGCCCGGTCGATCTGATTTAGCTTTTCATAAAGGACACCCAGTTTATTGTAGACCAAGAAGCGTCCCCCACTGCCTTTGGGAAAACCTTTCAGAGCTTCCAAATACTTGGCTTCCGCTTCCCCGTATCGTTCTTTCTTAACCAGGGCTTCCCCTTGGATTACGGGGCTTAAGAATTTGAACGTTTCTTCCGAAAATTTTCCCTGGGGTAAAAGTTGTCTGAAGTTCATGAGGGTAAAAACATTCCTTTCATAAATTTCTGTTGAAAGTCCGGCGCTTTTCCAAGATCCACATATTTTATTTGCCGAGCTATTCTGGCCGCTTGGTTTAGCGCCCGGGTTGAAAGAAGGGACATCTTGGCGCCGGTACCCGCCGCATTTCCCACCTGTGTTACTCGGGCGTTCTTGAAAACCGGCAAAAGTCCGATGGCCGTGGCACTGTCAGCACGAAGGTAATTGCCGAATGCACCGGCCAGGTAGACTTCTCTGATATCCTCCTCTTGCAGCCCCAGGGTGTCCATCAAAATTTTTATGCCTGCCATCATAGCCCCCTTGGCCAGTTGAAGTTCCCTGATGTCTTTCTGGGTGATGACCACTTCCTCGGCCCCGCCGGAGCGTCCTTTGGGGCTCAGCACAAATTGTCCATAGTTTTCGCGGGTCGACAACCGGGAATAATAGGTCTGCGGCGCTTGTTCTTTACTCAACAACCTGCCGTTCTCTGAAATGAGACCTGCCTTTCTCATGGCCGCGACGGCGTCCACCAACCCCGACCCGCAGATTCCCTTGGGCGGCAATTCATCAATCACATGACACTGGAAATCATTTTCGGAAAATTCCACTTGATCTATGGCGCCGCTCACGCCGCGCATTCCGCATTGAATTTGTGCCCCCTCAAATGCCGGTCCGGCGGCGCAGGAGCAGGCAACCATGGCCGAACCGTCGGTAAGCACAATCTCTCCGTTAGTCCCGATATCAATGGCCATTTTGGGGATTCTGCTTCTATGAAGACCGCTCGCCATCACCACACCCACCGTGTCGGAGCCCATGAACCCTGAAACAAGGGGCAAAGATATGACCCTCGCCATAGGGCTCACCTTCAATCTCACAGTGTTTGCAGGAATCGATAAGGTATGGCCGGTGAGTGGATTATAAGGATATCGGGCCAGAAACTGCGGAGATATTCCCAAAAACAGATGATGCATTGCGGTATTGCCCACCGTCACAAGTCCATAGATGTTCGCACTGGAAATGCCAACGGCAGAACATAGATTTTCTATAATATGATTGATGGTGTCTGCCGCCATGCTCTGCAGCCGATCCAAACCCTCCGGTGTGTTCAAGGCATATTCGATTCTTGAAACCACGTCACTGCCAAGACTCGATTGATCGTTTAGCGCCGAATCAACCCCTACCAAAATCCCTTGACACAGATCAAAAAGATACCCCACCACAGTGGTGGTTCCAATGTCGATTGCCAAGCCGAAAAATTGGCGGGAGGTATCCCCGGACTCAAACCCCAGAACCTGGCGATCCTTTACCAGAGCGGTTATTCCTTTGCAATGATTTTGGAACAAAACAGGTAAATTTTTCAGACTTGAAAAAGCGATTGCCGGTTTGTTTAATCCTTGCTGAACAAGAAATTCCGTAACAATTTCATCCAGAGGTCGTTCCTGTTTCAAATCATTTGCGCAAATGTCGAGAAAATATTTTTTGATAAACGGCTGAAACGCAACGGAACGACGGATTCCCTCTTCAAGAATGTGTTCCTTTCCGGAAGGTAGTGACAGCAGCGAAACCACTGCCGGCCTCTTAACGATTGCCTGACAGGCCAGACGAATCTTCCGGCGAATTTCCTCGGGTGTGAGATACTCCCTTTCTTGGGGAGTAAGGGGCGTCACTCCCTTTTGCACGACCACCTTGCATTTACCGCATCGGCCCATACCGCCGCATTCGGAAGGTATGCTCACACCGGCGATCTGTGCGGCTTTTAAAAGAGAAGTGCCGCACTCTACCTCGGCTTCCTGGTTGAGGGGTTTGAAAATAATTTTCACTTTTTTCACTTTTTCACCGCATATGCCGAGTTGTGGAACTTTCGGTAATTGTCATGAAATATCAAATCTGAAATCCTAAAAGCATCCCGGCAAAAGGACGGAATTGAACTTCAAGGGCGAACCGTTAACCTCAACAGCTTGCGATGAAAACTTCAATTCCCCCCTTCACCGACACGGATCTCAGCCAAGGCGGTGTTTGTCTCTATTCGTACTCAACCTCCTCCACGGGAACTTTCCAGAGCGCCAGCATAATGGACCCAGCCACCACAGCGGAAATGATCCAGTAATAGAACCCGGCATACCAGCCAAAATGATCCACCAGCCAACCGGTGAAAACCCCGGTCATGGCGGCACCAATATAGCCGAATCCGTCAATGAACCCTGCGGCCGAAGCAGCCGCCTTTCTTCCTGCAAAATCCTGAGCCGCATGTCCCACCATCAGTACATGGGGACCATAGGTGCAGAAACCCACCACGGCCAGACAGATCAGGCTCCAAACCCAGGCACCCGGAGGTGCATTGTAGAAAAGATAGGAAAAAATAGCCAAACCAAAAAGACAGATAGCGATGACCGGAGCACGGCGATTCTGGAAAAATTTGCCCGTAGCCCAGCCCGTAACAATGGCACCGGCGGATCCGGCCAACGGGAGAACCGCCACCTTGAGTCCTGCTGAGGTTATGGACGCGCCCTGGGCCTCAATCAAGTACACCGGAGCCCAGTAGAAAAATCCATAGCGAATGATATCCAGGCAAAAGAACGAGATGGCCACCGCCCAAATGCGGGGATTGGTGACGCATAGCTTGATGGTGTAGGCAAATCCCATGTGTTCATCTTTGGCTGCGCCGGAAACGGCAGCAGGCTTAACGCCCTCACCCGGCTCCATTATCTTTCTCAGCTGTTCAATGGGGGGAAGGCCCACTTCCTCGGGTGCATTCCGAAGACGGGTGACAAAGTGAATGGAAGACACCAGGAAAATGATGGCGGGTACCCAAAAAATGGTGCGCCAACCATAGGTTGCCGCCAGATAGGAGGCCAGCAGCCAGGAATACGCGTTTCCAATCTGATAGCAGGAACCCATGAGTCCCATCCACTTTCCCCGTTGTTTAACGGTGAACCAGTTGGCCATGGTCTTTACCTGGGGCGCCCAACCCATGGATTGGAAATAGCCGTTCAAGCCCCATACGATGAGCATGAAAGTGAAAGCGGTGGTAAAACTGAACGCGATATTTAACAACGCCGAACAGACCATCCCCACAAACACAAGCTTTCTGGCGCCGAATTTATCTCCCAACTGGCCGTTGACGAACTGACCGATGGAGTACATGATAAACAGGGCCGTACCCAACAGGCCGAGCAGTGTTTTGGAGTAGCCGAACTCCGCTGCCAGACCGGGCAGCGCAAAGGACATGTTGGCACGGCACAGATAAAAGCTGCCGTATGAGATCCAGATGGTTATAAAAATCCTTAACTGCCAGCTTTTCCACGCGGACATCATATCTGAATCGTTCATCTGTGATACATTGTATGTTGTTTGTGTGGTCATGATTACCCCTCCTTTCGCATCTCCTTATTCAGGAGTGTTAAGCCGGTATTACCTGAGTTTTCCTTCAAGAATCAGTTTTGGCTTTTTAGTTTTCATCAAAGCGCCCAACTTGGCTTTTATCCCCAGTGGATTCTTAATGGGCGTGTCGCCGGGATTTAAAAATATCCCCACCCTGACAAATTTCAAGTAAATGTTTTTTTCCATGGTTGCCTGGATATCCGCCTCTCCATTGGGATTTACCTTTAATACGTAAGACGCCTTACCGATTCCCGAAAACATCTTGCTTTTCACGTTGATGAAAAACGCGGTGTACAAGCCTGTAGGGTCAAGACCGGCAATCTTGATGCTGATGTTGGTTCCTGTATCGGCATTGATAATGACAGTTCCTGTTGCTCCTCCCGTATACCCTTTGGAAGCTACCAGAGGAATTTCAAGTTTCCCGGAAGGTTTATTCCCGGGTCCACAGCCTGAAACAAGCATAACCATGAGACTTCCCATTACAATAATTGCCAACGCCTTTTTCATGATAACACCTCCTTATAATCACCTAAGCTCAGTTAAAATTTATATCACCGACCTCTTCGGTTTCCCTTATTCACCTTAATAATCCAAGGCCCCTTCTCTGAAGGCCTTCAAAAACCCCATACAGTAAGGGTCATTACCCATCAGAGTTTCAATGGTCCGGACAAGCCCCATAATGGCCTTGTCCGTAGGATCCAAAATTGCGGCATCCAGGCCGTTTCCCCAGGCCAGGGCGAGAAATGCGTGATTGATCAATCTGCGACGGGGCAGGCCGTAGGATATGTTGCTCAACCCGGAAATGGTTTTCGCTTGTAGGCTCCTTTTGATTTCCTTCACGGTTTCCAGAAACACCAGGCCGTTATTCTGATCCGTGGAAATGGGGAGAACCAGCGGATCAAAATAGATATCTTCCACCGAAATGCCGTATTTGACGGCTTCAGCCACGATGGTTTCAGCGATCTTCAGCCGTTCGGTGCTGAGCTTGGGAATCCCTTTCTCCTTGTTTGACGTCAAAGCGACAACTTTACACCCGTATTCTTTGACAAGGGGAAAGATAGCTTCCATATGGGGGGGGTCTCCATTGACCGAATTGATCATGGCCTGCCCTTTGTGATGCTTCAGGGCCGACTCGACGGCTTGGGGGCGGCAGGAATCGATGCAGAGGGGAAGATCAACAGCTGCCTGAATGACCGGAACCAGCCAGGCAAAATCTTTCGCCTCTTCTTCGGGATACAAGGCCAAACCCGAATTGACATCCAGATAAGTGGCGCCGGATTCAGCCTGTCTTTTTGCCAGATCCTGGATAAAGGTCGCATCCCGTTCTCGAACCGCCTTCCCCACGGCCTTGAGGGTTGTATTGATTTTTTCTCCGATAATTTCCATATAAACTCCATACTCAATACACGCCATACTCATGATAGGCTTCAAACAGGGCCGCCACATTCTCAATGTGTGTGTCCGCCTGGATATTGTGGGCGGTGCCGAAGATATAACCGCCGCCACGTTTGGCGTTTTCCGCAGCGTACTTAACCATCTTCCTGACATCTTCGGGGGTTCCAAGGGGCAACACCTGCTGGATGTCCATACCGCCCTGAAAGGAAAGGTCTTTGCCAAATTCCTGCTTCAATCGTTTAATATCCATATTTGTCGCCTGAGGTTGCAGCGACTGCAGGCAATCCAGTCCGTTTTCAATGAATTCCGGTATCAATTGATACACATCTCCGCAGGTGTGATACATCACTTTGAGACCGTATTTATGAGCGATATCACAGTATTTTCTGAACGCGTCTCTGAAATACCTCCGCCACATCTCCACACTGATCAAAGGACCCCGCTGTCCGCCCATGTCATCGCCCATCATGAACATGTCGATTTCGTCGCCGCCGACCCCGAAGACTTTGGGATTGTATTCAAGAAAATAGTTGACCACGTGATCGCGGATACATTCGACAATGTCGGGATTCACGGCCAGATCAATGAATGTCTGCTGAATTCCCCGAAGATACATCATGGGTTTAAGCTGAGCGGTTCGATCCAGACGATCGCCCTTGTTGAGAACGAAATATTCCGGATGCCAGTAGGCACAGTCCTCTTTGAGCTTTGAATAATCCCACCAATCCGGTGTGGGCCATGCCTCATAGGACTCTATTTCTTCTACGCTGGTCATGTGCTCCAGGGGAGACCATGCCACCTCTTTAAATTTCCCCTCATGAAAGGTTCCTTTCCCATAAGTGACGATCTTTCTTCTCACCCCCCAGAGATCGGCAACCGTGCCGTCATCAAACTTTTTGAATTCCTGCCCCACATAACTCGGCCCGAAATTGTCCCTGACATCCACACCCAGAAAGGCCAGCAATTCCTCCTCGTCCTCACATCCCCAGTAGTCCATACAGCGCGTTTTGATTTCCGGGACCATCCAGTTATCGATGGGGATCCGATCGGGTTCTTCAAAATTGATTGCCTTCAGGGCACGCTCGCGGGAGGTCATCTTCTCACTTTTCTCTCGAAGCTCATTAATTCGATACCTTCTATCTTTATAAATTGGGTCATCTTTCATTTTTATTCTCCTTTGGGTTCAGTCGGTTTCAATCTTGTTTTTGTAACAACTAAACCAAAAAGCTCCTGGCCAGCTTAACTGCCTGCGGAGCATCCGGCGCGTACCCGTCAGCACCAATCAGATCGCAAAAGGCCTGATCAATGGGCGCACCGCCCACCATTATCTTGATTTTATCTCGGAGTCCCTCGGTTTTAAGCGCCTCCATAATATCTTTCATTGCCAAACGCGTGGGGCTGTAGAGAGAGGAGAGGGCCAGGATTTCGGCCTCATGGTACTGAACTTCTTTCAGAAATTTGGCCGGAGGAACATCCACCCCCAGATCAATGACATTAAAGCCGCCTCCTTCCAGCATCATGGCGACAATATTTTTCCCAACATCGTGGACATCCCCTTCAACCGTACCGATGACCACGGTTGCGAGGGTTTTGTGCAGGGTTCCTTGAGTCATCTTGGGGCGTAACACCTCAAGTGATTCCCGGGCTGCCATGGCCGCAACCATCAGTTCGGGAACAAAGGCCGAAAACGCCGCAAATTTTTCTCCGATGGCATCCAGCCCTGCAATAATTCCATCGTGAACAATTTTGTCGGCGCTAATGTTGTCACCCAAAAGTTTTTGGGTTAATGCTTTGGCTTCTTTGCTTTTTCCTGTTTCAACATATTCGCTGAGTTTCTCTAATGTAGACATTTCCCCACCTCCTTGCTTAAAGCGTGATTTGGGCTTTTAAACATATAAAACGTCGCTATAAAATCCCCCCTTATACCTATCATCATTATGTAATGCATCAGTTGTGCCAATCTTTATAATTTTCGGTTTTTCGAATAAAACAAGAGGGATGTCTCGATACAGAGGAAATATTACGGCTCCGGTTTGCACGAAGTTTTGATCATAAATGCTTCCAACTTGTAAAAGATGTTTCCAACCTGTAAAAGATGTTTCCAGCTTGTAGGGTCGGAGAGTGTATGGCGCCGGATTTTCCATTGACTTCTCATGCCGAGGCAGGTTTAATCGATGAATTCATAGAGCTATTATTTGGAAGTATATCTATGCATGAAACAATAATTGTAAAAGATATTATCGAGAATGCGAAGAAACAAGGAGATGTTGAGTCAATCCGGATTGAAATAGGAGAGATAGCACCCGTCCCGAAGCATGACTTACTGGAGTGTCTCAAACGATTCGTTGACTGGAAGGTTGATTATTACATAAAGGAGGCGCAGGTAACGTGTGATTGTGGGTTTATAGGACATCCCAAAATTCTTGAACAGGGTCATGATTTCTATCTAATAGAATGTCCTGAATGTGGGGAAGTACCGAAAGTTACTGATGGAACTAAAATTATTCTAAAGGATGTAGTGGTGAAATAAATGTGCCTTTTAGTTCCGGGAAAATTAATAGAAATAGAAGGGGGTGCTGCAACTGTTGACTATGGAAGGGAAAAAAGAGTTGGGAAACTTCTCAGCAAAGAATTCAAAATGGGAAATTTCGTAATAATACAGGGGGCATCATTGCACTAAAAATCCCAAAAGATAAAGCACTACGCGCTCTTTCTCTGTATAGAAAGGCAGTGTCCCAAAGCGAGGAGTAATTTATCGGTATATTTTCTAAGATTTTCCTTTTGTGTATCATCCAGAACCATGGGTGCAAAACCCCAGTGTAAGGCGACACAATCACCGGTGTTGATTCCCGGCAGAATCTCTGGAAGATAAGTGGCCGTACGTATATCTTCTTTGTCATCGTATACCCTACCATCACGGACCATAAGAGAAGTCGTCTTTACCAGCATTGAATCAGATGAAAGCACTTCCAACACGGTGCCGGAATTGATCCTGCAGTTCTCCATATTATTGAGTGTCGCTTCTACACTTCCCGTCAGATTGCCTACACCCACATAAAATACATTGAAATTATGATGCGGAAATAACCCGGATGGCAAATTATCGATACGATTCCTGCCTATGGATTCAGGAAGGCCGCGTTGAGTCAGTCTTTTGATAATCAGACGCACGTCATCGTCAGTAAAGTAATCCAGCAATTCATTGCCGATCCAATAAGCTTCAACTACGGATTTATCGAATGGATACAGATTTGATTTTTCGCCTATGGATTCAAGATACAAGTACGCTCCTTCAAAACGCGATAACAGCGACTGCAAATCGTGCAAATTGCCTGAACCACCTCTGAAATACTCGCAGAAAGTCTTTGAAGCGCCCTCAGGGCCGCAGAAACGCAGATGATTGACGATAAACGAAAACCTCGCTGCGAGTTCAACACCCTTCATAGACCCTGACCTTGTTCTCAAAGATTTTCGGATAAAATATTATGCTGAAAACCCCTGATATTAAGAATAATATCCCGATGATCTGTGAAAGCTGTATAAGATTGCCCGAAAATATCCAACCCATAGTCGTCGTTATCGGAACTGAAAGCGTAAGTATAGACGTGGCCGTACTTACACGCACTAACTTCAGCCCGTTATAATACGAAAATACATATAGGAACAAAAGGAGTGCAGTGAATATTATCCAGCCGTACTGTACGGCGCTCATGGAAATTACCAACGAGTATTTTCCGCTAAAAAGCAGGAATGCAAAAATGAACAACGAACCGAAGAACATGCGTCCGAAAGCGACAATTGTGCCGGACAAACGCTCCAAAACGTGTTTTGAATATGTGCTCTCGGCCGCCCAGAACACTGTTGCCAGCAGTACAAACAAATAACCCGTCGAGAGCTTGAACTCTGGGAATATGAAAAGATAATTACCCATAAGCAAGAGCACGGCACCTATCACAAAACCCTTGTCTATCTTTTCCTTAAGAAACATGAATGCAAATATGCTCGCGTAGATAAACAGTGTCTTATGGATGAATGCCGAGGTCGTGCCGGTTGTCAGCTTAAGACCGTAAAAGAACAATAGGAAAGGCATGGATCCGCCCAAAAAGCCGATAAGTGAAAGAGAGAACCAGTCTTTTCCTGAAAGCTTTCTCAGTTTTGAAAATCCGCTAACTCCTATTATGGTCGAGAACAAGAGTACAGCGACGAGAACATTCTTTGAAAACGTGAGTACTGAAGGTTCAAATCCTTTGACGCCGACACCATTAAAGAATATTGAAATTCCAGATATTATGGCAGTGCATAATACCAGTAACAATCCTTTTTGAGCTAAATCCATGGTCTCACCCCATTGGCGATATTCAGACTGTTTCCCGATTCGGGGACGCCTAATATCCTTACAATCTTCTTGAGTCCCATTTTCTTCATCAATTTGAGGAAGAAACCCAGATCAAAATCATGAAGACTCATAAGACTGCGTGTCTTGATCTTGTCAATGTCAGTTATCAGGACAGGCTTTTCAAGGCCCTTGACTATGTCTAGTATGGTTATCTCTTCATCGTCCACATCAAAAAGGTCTTCAGGACTCCTGCAATGTATTGTCTCGCATTCATTTTTGAGATGGTCTGCCACTTGGAGGGCGAATGAATCACCCTTAAGGTATTCGTTTCCGAAAACAAACAACTTTTTCATTCCCAATTCACCTCTAAAAAATGAGCTGAGCAGGAAAAACAAGGATCATAACTTCTTATGAGTTTCTCTATCTCCAAAACAATCTCTTCCTTAGTCTTATCCAGAGTAGTGGGTACAAATTTTCTTATATCCTCTTGCATATTAAGAAGATTCTGTGCTGTTGGGGTAATTACTAATGAGGCCATAATTATTTAGACATCAACCCAAAGCGTAGTTACAGTCAGGATGCTTGAAAAATGATAATACGATTTTGGGAATTTTCTGCAATCGGCGTAGGCAATTAGTAACTGCAGA
>Ga0272444_10002741_pt1 | contig 16126 bp, 10 predicted proteins | sample SSMForm13_FD_201033 | JGI IMG/M metagenome (GOLD analysis project Ga0272444, IMG submission 201033) | Marine sediment archaeal communities from Little Sippewissett salt marsh, Falmouth, MA, United States - SSM-Form-13 | ecosystem: Environmental > Aquatic > Marine > Wetlands > Sediment ...
CAGTAATATGGGTTATGATATTTTTTATTGCATAGAAAAATCTCATAAAAAGACCCATACCCGTTCTGGCTTTAATAATATGGTGTAATTCCCCCACATATTGAGCGAGACTAATTTTATTTATCCTGTTCTGCGCATCTTCTATTGACCAAGCTGGAATAATAAAGTCCCAATGACTGCCGTCATGGTAGTAAGTAAAAATATACCGTCTCCACGCTCTACCATTATCAATACCGCAAGGAGGGGAAAAAGATGGAATTTCATTATTACAAGGACAGGTCGGGGGAATGGCGGTGGCGTTTAATTGCCGCAAACAACAGGTCAATTGCAGTGTCAGGTGAGGGCTACAACAATAAGCAGGATTGCCTTCATGCGATAGATTTGGTGAAACAAAGCGCTTCTGCTCCAGTGACGGAGGGTTATTAGAATATGAATCAGCGTGGAGGCGGTTCACTTTACCTCACCACCTTTCCAAACTGAGACATTACCCCTTTTTGTAAAGATTAGGAAGATAAATACCTGCAAAGCCTCCTCGAAAGCAAGGTTTCTCGTCCTGAATATTGCCGAAGAAAAGGTGATGATATGTCAAATATCGAACGAATGACACATTTTGAAGAATGGGCGAAGAATAAAAGTCCTCTTATGAAAAACGCCTCTCTCCTTGTTGCCACATCTCCTGAACTTTTCTTTGAATTTCTCGAAACGATCAAGGCAGGAAAGAGGATAGAAGGATATGTTGACCTTCCACCTGTTAAAGAATGGATCAATCTTTACCGGAACCACAAAAAGGTCTATCTCGGAGTGACAGATACCTTCCGTCAATTGAATGATGAAACGTCAAGATTTATAGACTTCTATGAAGATATATTTTCTGGTCTCAATGTTCTAAAACGCAGTACTCCTTCAGAATTGAATGACCTCTTTGGTGAAATCCCATCGGAAAAGAAAGAAGATCTGCTTGATCAAACGAAAAACAGGTTCAAAGAATTTGAAGAGTTTATTGAGAACGATATCACGAAAGAAGAAAATGATAACGAAGAACTGAGCAACTATGAAAAAAGAAGAATACGAAAGCTTTTACTTAAACCAGAGATGCTTTTCTTCTTGAGAGTGTGGGCACCCTGTTTTCTTTTGTATGGTGAATATCCTCCTCATCTTCTCAGGAAAGCACGTCACGGAGATGATGACGCACTTGTAAAGCTGTTAAGGCTTGACAAGGACGTCATACATGATCCGAAGATAATGGAAATCTTTCACCGTAGATCTGTGTCAAAGAAACGTTCGAAAATGCTCCTGCTAACAGACGCTCTTACATATACTCCCAACCAAAAACTTGGTATCAAGAAGATAAAATATCTCTTTGCCGGGTTTCTATCTCTTATATCGATTGCACTCGGTCAAAAGCTCACTGCTTTAGAAATACACAAGCTGTTTGATGCTGTGGCTAGTGATGATGCGAAGGAGAAACTTGCCGATCCTGACTTGAACGTCTCACCCGAAACATTCGAAAAAGCCATCCAACGTGCACGGACCTTCTGGAAAATCCCGATCCCCTTACCGGACAAAAAATAAGTAAATTTCTGTCCGGTAGTCCTCTTTGTCATTTTGTTAGAACTCCTTCTAAAAAAGGAGGAAAATAGAATGGCAAAAAATATAAAGAACAAAACAACTGATCAAAGACTGCCTGGCTTCAGGGATCATGAAGGGGAAGGAGCAGACCGCAGAGCGACTGCGAGCTCTCCCGCTCTCGACCGAAAACCGGAAATCAAGAAAGAATATATTTCGGCTTACGATCACAAAAGAGATTTTTTACCTTCCCATGGTTCTCTTGAAGGATCAGACATGGCGTTATCTGTAACACGCCATGCTTCAACCCCATTGGTAGAAGAATTTAAGTTTCTCTTGTGCGGTATTGATACTCTCGATTTAGGTTTATACGTTTCATGGGGACCAGACTGGAAACGTCGCCTTAATGTTCTTAACAATAAGAAAAAAGAGGCCGGGAAGAAGGGCGGTATTCTTATCGGCATGCCTTCGGGGAGAACCTGTATTTTCAAACCTGGGGGCAAGGGTCAGAACTACCGTTTTCATCTGCAGTTTCAAGAATACAATCTTTTTATTGCCAAGGCTCAGCATCCGAATAAATCACCTAATGTCTATCTGTCTGTCAGCGCAAAAACACTCTGGCTTGATGGTATAGAAAAAGCTTTATCATGGATCGCCGAAGATCTTATCTTAATAGGAAAAGGCAAGATTCTCTTTGTCCAGGTCAGCCGTGTTGACCTGTGTGCCGATTTCTGGATTCCCGGCGGTCTGTCTTATGATTTTATACGATTTCATAAGGTTACCCACACTGAAAAAACAAATTTTCATGAGGGCAACGATGAACTGGAAACCTATTATGTCGGAGATGTAAAATCTCCTGTCCAGCTTCGTATTTATAACAAAGGTCTGGAAGTTAGACAGGGAGGAACAAAGCTCTGGTTCCTTGATCTGTGGAAACGGGAATCAACGGAAGATGTCTGGCGGATAGAGTTTCAAATCCGACGCTCCGAACTAAAACGCTTAGGTATTAACTCCTTTGACGATCTGAAAGAGAAAAAAATCGGATTGTGGCAGCATCTCACATCAAAATGGTTTTCTTTACGTCTCCCGGACAATGAGAAAACAGAGCGGAAAACGATTCATCCCTTCTGGTGTGCCGTCCAGGAATGCTTTGATCAAGGTTCTCCAGTAGAGGAATTGAAACCAGTATCCGCATCAAAGGGGGAAGTATCTCTTGACTGGTACCTCTCCCACATAGACGGGTGTCTTTCATCCTTAGCTTCACGCCTGGGAATAACAAACCGCGAGGAAGCACTGCGTGAATTACAGGACCGTCTTGACAGAAAAAATGACGCAAAGGACTTTGAAGAGGCCTGCATAAAGAAGGCTATTCAAAAGGGGACCCTTTCGGATGGAGGTGAGAACTAATGGATCTTTTTTCCGAAGCAACCCTTTCAGCCTACTTTCCCGGACTGGTGGATGTTTGTGTTAATGATGACGGGGAACTGGTATATGCAATTATAAATAAGGATGAAGAACTGATCTTCACCCAGGAATACGCTACAGAGACAGAAATATTTTCTATTCCTGAGAAGAGGCACTTTCCGTTTATGCTTCCTCGTGCTTCGAAGGTCGAAGCTTTCTTCAATTATGATGATTATTATCTGTACGACGATCTCATCTCATACCTGAAACAATTTTCTGCTCTGGATGATGAGCAATGGTCTATTATCGCCCATTATATCTTCTTAACCTATCTGCATGATCACCCAGGGATTGACTACTGTCCCTATATCCTCTTCAACGCTGTCCCTGAAAGAGGAAAAAGCAGGACCGGAAAGTCAATGATCTATGTTTCATTCCGTGGAATACACCTTATCGAACTGCGGGAAGCAACAATCTTCAGGTATTGCCAGAACCTTCACGGGACGCTCTTTTTTGATTTGATGGATATAACAAAGAAGGCCGCAAAGGGAAACTGTGAGGATATTTTGCTTGGAAGGTACGAAAAGGGCTCTACATGCAACCGTGTTTTGCGCCCGGACCAGGGTCCCTTTAATGACATGGATTATTTTGAGACATACGGTCCAACGCTTATCGCCAGTAACGAAGCGTTAGATAAAATCCTTGAAACACGCTGTCTGCCAATCAATATGCCGAACATCCCCGGCAATTATGAAAACCCTCGCCCTGAATATGGCCTGGAACTAAAGGAACGGCTCACCGCATGGAGAGCAAAACATCTTTTAAAGACCTTTGTTACTATAAAGAACATTGAAGGGATAACGGGCAGATTGTGGGACATTACAAAACCTCTCTTCTTGATAAACAGCCTTCTTCCGGTCAACCATCAGATACTGGAAGATTCGCTCCGTGCCATCGCAGGTGAAAGAGATCAATCCAGGAAAGAGACCCTTGAAGGTCGTTTGGTTGCCATTATCAAGGAGATTACAGAGGAGAACGGCTTGGATGGTTTTCTTGAATGGACTATAAAGATAAGTGAGATAACCACAAAGTTCAACCAGGGAAGGCCGGAAGACAGACAGGTTTCTCCTCAATGGATGGGCAAGCGTCTTAAGAGTATGAGTCTGAAAAGCAGGATTGTTCGAGGTTATGCTGAAATCAAGATAACCGCCAAGGAATATAAAACTCTTCTTACACAATACGGATACATTGACAGAGAGTTGCCACAGCCTACTAACTCTCTACCTGAAAAAGATGAAGAATATCAAAGTGATTTGAGAGTGGTAGAGAGTGGTAGAGAGTGTGAACAGTACCGCCCGGACTTTAACTGTCCTGAAGAAAGGGAGTTTTATGATGAAACATTGAGGAGATTGAAACTGGAAGAAGAATTGCCAGAAAACGAAATACAAGCTCTGGCACTTAAAGAGCTTGAGGAATGGAGGAAATTGGATGATGCTCCATTCTAACAAAGAGCCGGTAAATGAATTTTGGGATATCAATGACCTGTCATGTTATCTGAAGGTCAAGGTGAAAACACTTTATGCCATGGTCCCGGATATTCCGCATTATCGCGTAGGAAAACTTATCAGATTCAGGAAGCAGGAAATAGATTGCTGGTTGGAAAGTAAAAGGGCAACAATATGGAAAGGCAATTCACAATCAAAGAAAAAAAGGGAATCATCAGAAAAGAATAATATCCATATTGACAAGTTAATCCGCAAAGCCATTGACCAAACAAGAGAGGACGTCTATAATCCCAAGCACGGGAAACCAGATCATATCAAAGGCCTCGAAAGAAAGGAGGTTAACAATGGGTCTATATAGAAGAGGCTCGGTCTGGTGGATGAGTTTTAATTACAACGGGCAACAAATTCGACGTTCAACGGAAACAAAGGATAAAAAGTTAGCCCAAAGGATCTTTGACAAACTGAAAGGTGAGCTTGTTTCAGGGAAATACTACGTGTTGGATATTGATAACGTTTTGTTTGAAGATCTCAAGACTGATCTTGTGAACGATTATAAAATAAACGGCCGTAAATCTTTGGATCGCGCTAAATTGAGTATAAAGCATCTTAGTTCTTTCTTCGGTGGAATTAAGACAAAAGATATTACGTCAAGTCTAATAGAGAGTTACATTATCTCAAGAAAAAATGAAATGGCTAGCAATGGCACGATTAACAGAGAATTGTCGGCGTTAAAGAGAATGTTTTCTCTGGGTGTAAGGCATACACCACCTAAGGCAATTAATCCTCCATATGTGCATAAGCTAAAAGAATCGCCACCAAGAGAAGGTTTCTTTGAATACGAAGAATATCTTCGTTTGCGTGATGAATTACAGGATCATTTAAAGCCGGTTCTTACAATTGCTTATTTTACCGGAATGAGAAAGCAGGAAATCCTCAATTTGACATGGGATCAAACAAATGTCTTTGAGAGAAAAATTACCCTAAAGGCAGGAACAACAAAAAATGATCAGTCGAGGATAATCTTTCTTGCTGGTGATCTTTACAAGACAATTTTGAGACAAAAAAAGATTAGGGACAACCAATATCCCCAATGCCCCTATGTTTGTTTCAGGCAAGGCCAACAGATAAAGAATTTTCAAGCTGGATGGCATAGTGCCTGTGAAAGAGCCGGTTTGAAAGGCAAGATGCTTCATGATAACAGACGGACAGCAGTTCGTAATATGTCGAGAGCAGGAATTCCTGACACGGTTACAATGAGAATTTCTGGGCATAAAACCAGAAGCGTATTTGATCGGTATAACATAACCAATGAAGATGATCTTCGAAACGCAGCAGAAAAAATTGCCAAGGTTTATGACCAAAAGCAAGCAGTATCAGAAAAGGCTTCGAAAGCATCACAAATCCATCACAATCAAGATTTGAAATTAACAAAAGATCATCAGAGTAATTCAGGAGCAACAGGGTAACTTATTGAAATAATTGGCGGAAGTGCATGGGAATCGAACCCACCTGGGACGGTTCTAGCGCCCCACACCGGATTTGAAGTCCGGGAGGCCCACCAGTGACCTTGGCACTTCCGCGCTGATTTGAAATCTTTTCCTGTTTTTCCCTGATACCGGCTGTCAATCGTCGAGATATTCCGGAGTCTCCGTGCAGTCCTGAGAGGCATCGAGAAGCTGAACCTTAACCTCGCTGCCGGCTTTAACAAAATCCATATCTTCGGGGATGACGATTATGCCATTCGCCAGAACCATGGATTTCAGAATCCCGGACCCCTGTTCTCCGGTAGTCTTAACGATATATTTCCCTTCACCACTGCTGATACAACCCCTGATAAAGTATCGAAGTCCTCTTTTTTTCGTAATATCTTCTGAAAGTTGTGCCCGTATGGTTTTTCGAAAGATATTGCTATGTCCGGTCATTTTAAGTATCGCCGGCCTTACATACTGTTCAAAGGTGATCATGGACGATACCGGATTGCCGGGAAGTCCAAAGAACAGTGTATTCTTTTTCATGCCGAAGGTCATGGGTTTTCCGGGCCGCTCCGCCACCTGCCAGAATTCAATACTGATACCCATATCCGTCATTACATCCTTTACAAAATCGTAATCTCCGACCGAGACACCGGCGGATGATACAATGATGTCGGCCCGCAGGGCATCCGTGAATTTTTCAGCCAGGGCCTCTTTGTTGTCCCTTGCGATACCGATCTGGAGAGGAACGCCTCCGCATTCCATTACTTGTGCCGCAAGAGAATAGCTGTTACTACTCACTATCTTGCCAGGGGATGCCGCTCCGTCGATATCGACCAGTTCGTCCCCCGTGGCGATAATCGCCACCAGCGGTTTCTGATATATCTTTACCCGGGAACATCCAAGAGCGGAGAGCATGCCAATCTCCGCGGGTCTCAGCAGGGTCCCCCTGCGTATCACCAGCTCGCCCTCTTTTACATCTTCACCGGCATACCTGATATGCTGCCCTTTTGAGGCCTGTGTGTATATGCGCACAGCGGAATCGTCAGATTCTGTTTCTTCCACCATCACGACGGCATCGGCCCCCTCCGGTACGGGAGCTCCCGTCATGATTCGCGCGGCCTCTCCGGCTCCGACTTCTTTACTCGGAGCATATCCCGCCGGTATATCCTCAGTGACACTCAGGGCAACAGGGCGTTCCGCGTCCGCTCCCGCTGTATCTTCCGATCTCAGCGCGTAACCGTCCATTGCGGAATTGTCTTTCGGAGGGATGTCGCGGGGGGCATAGATATCTTCACCTATGACCCTTCCCAGGGAGTTCAATACATCCACGTTTTCACAACCGAGAGGGGATATGACATCGAGAATAGTATTCAACGCCTCTTTGACGGTGATCATAACGGCAATCCTTTCATTCCGCAGGAACAAACATCGTACCACCCGGATTCATATATGAATGGTTTTTACTATATTAAACCGTTATCTCTGTCAATATCCCCGAATCATTTCTGCCTTGAATAAATATGGCCTATGGTATAGGTAGTTCCCTTGCGTACCAAAAGGCAGATGTCAGAATCCCCGACGGCCGCGGAGGAAAAGATAATGGGCATTATAGACACACAGAAGAAGATCAGAAAACTGCTTGATGAACAAAACGCCATACTGCTAGCCCACTACTATCAACCCGATGAAATCCAGGATATCGCGGACATACTGGGCGATTCGCTGGCGCTCAGCATTGAAGCGTCGGAAACGGGAGCGGATGTCATTGTCTTCGCGGGGGTACAATTCATGGCGGAGAGCGCTTCCATACTGTCCCCGGACAAAACAGTGATCCTCCCGCGCCTGGATGCCGGATGTCCACTGGCGGACAAAATAACCGCCGAAGAGTTGAAGCAGGCAAGCGCCGAACACCCCGACGCCCGAGTGGTAACATATGTCAATTCCTCCGCCGAAACAAAGGCCCTCAGCGATATATGCTGCACGTCCGCCAATGCCCTGGGCGTGGTGAACAGTCTTGACGCGGATACCGTCCTGATGGTTCCCGACGGAAACCTCGCGCGGTACACTGCAAAATTCACGGAAAAGACAATAATTCCTTGGAGGGGATTCTGTTATGTGCATGACAACCTGTCACCCGGTGATGTGCTAAAAGTAAAAGATGAGAATCCCGGCGCCCTGTTTGCCGCTCATCCGGAATGCCGGCTCGAGGTTCTTGAAATGGCGGATTTTGTGGGAAGCACGGGCGGAATACTGAGCTTCGCCAGGGAAGCGGATGCGGAAACGATAATTGTCGGAACGGAGCAGGGAATCATGCATCAGCTTAACAAAGAAAATCCCGGCAAAAGATTCATACCGGCATCAGATAACCTGATCTGCCTGGATATGAAAAAATTTACACTCGATGACATACTCAACTCCCTTTCGGAAATGAAACCAGTTGTAGCCGTTCCGGAAGAGATCAGGGTTCCCGCGAACCGGGCCCTGAGCAGGATGCTCGACGCATCGAAATAGTGGCATAAAAGCTGATTTTTGCGTGAGGAAGATCGTAAACAAAAAAACAAACCTTTCCGATCCTTCTCTCCGGGTGCTTATCGACAAGATCCGCCGGGGGGATGATGAAACGGATATTTGCGGCCTTCAGGGGTCTTCAAAGGCCTTTATCGCATCCCTCCTTTTCAGAAACACAGCGAAAACAATTCTCTTTATAACCCCTTCCTGGAAGGAAGCTCTCGACAGCTTCAGCGACATCTCCTTTTTCCTCGGCGAAGAAGATATTCTGCTTTTCCCCTCCTGGGACATTGTCCACCCGGACGACATCCTTTCCCGGCAGAATGAAACCGCCACCGGGCGGGCAGGTGTTCTGTCGAGACTCCTGTCGGCAAAGCCGGCTGTCGTGGTCGCTCCATTGAGCGCTCTCATGCAGAAGGTTGCTCCGGCGAAGGTCTTCAACAGCTATGCCGAGACGATCTCTATCGGAGATGAAAGAGACAGGGACAGGCTGTCGGAAAAATTGATCGAGGGGGGATACCGGAAAGTCCCGCTGGTTGAAAACCCGGGAGAATTCAGTCTGAGAGGATACATCGTTGATATCTTTCCTCCGGCATGCCCATATCCCTTCAGAGTAGAATTTACCGGTGATGAGATCGAATCGATCAGGAAATTCAACCCCGCGACACAGAGATCCGAAAGAGAAATTGTCGATTTCATTCTCTCCCCGGCGGAGGAGATATTCCTGTCAAAAGAATCAAAGACACTGGCGATACGGAATATGAGGATCAGGGTTAATGAATCGAGTGTTTCAAGGAAGAGGGGTAAGCGACTTATCGACGCGCTTGAAAACGACTTGATTTCTCCGTCAAATCCACAGCTCCTGCCACTCTTTTTCGAAGATCTTCATTCCGGCGGCGAAGCCAGCGGTCTGGACACCCTCTTTGAGTATATTTCCGAAAACAGCCTGATAGTCTGTGAAAGTCCCGGCGTTCTGGAAAAAGCCGCGGAGAAAATTGTAAATGATACGGACAGGTTCCTTCGGAAAGCCGAAAGCGAAGAGAGATTCTATACCGAAAGGGAATACTTCCAGGCATCATGGGATCATATCGTACGTAAATTCAACACACTGCAGAGAGTCTACATGGACAGACTTCAGTCGGTGAATGCCGTGCCCTTTGAGGTAGAGGAAACAGAACTCGGGAGCGACATGAAGATTCACGGAGGCGGAGACGGCATCCTCGCTCCTCTCGCAGAGAGGATGCAGTCCTGGGTTAAACAGGGATTCCTGGTAACATTTCTCTGCGGCGAAGGCGATACAGGGAAGATGAAACATCTTCTGGAGGGGTATTCTCTCCCGGTTCACCGGTCTTCCGATTCTTTCTTGTTCGATCTTGAAGAGAAGAGGGGTGGTCATCTCATCCTCAGGGAGGGAAAAATAACAAAGGGATTCTCATATCCCCGTCTGAAAACCGTTATTGCAAGCGAAGAGGAACTATTCGGGAAAAAGCAAAGGAGCAGAAGACGGTCACGAGCCAGGGAGGGGTATTTTCTTAAATCATTCGGAGAACTGGAAAAGGGAAATTTCGTTGTTCATGTGGATCACGGCATAGGTCTCTACCGGGGACTTGAGCGATTGACAATCGGCGACGCGGAAAACGACTTTCTTTTCCTTGAGTACAGAGAAGGAGACAAACTCTATATCCCGGTGGACCGGTTGAACCAGATCCAGAGGTATATCGGTCCTGACGGCCACATACCGGATGTGGACAAACTCGGCGGAACATCTTGGGAGACCGTCAAGAAAAGAGTCAAACAATCGGTGAGGATGATCGCCGAAGAACTTGTTTCAATCTACGCCGCCAGGGAGGTAATGGACGGACATCGTTTTTCTCCGGCCGACAGGTATTATGAAGAGTTCTCGTCCTCTTTCGAGTTTGAAGAAACGCCGGATCAGGCACGGGCTATTGAAGATGTCTACCATGACATGAGTGATCCGCGGCCGATGGACCGGCTTGTGTGCGGTGATGCCGGATTCGGTAAAACGGAGGTGGCCCTCCGGGCATCATTCAGGGCATCCATGGATGGAAAACAGGTGGCAATCCTGACGCCTACCACCATTCTCGCAGAGCAGCATTACCAGACATTCTCAGGCAGATTTGACAAATATCCCGTGCGCATAGAGGTCCTCAACAGGTATAAAACCGGCGGACAACAGAGAAAAATAGTAGAGGATATAAACAAGGGTCTCGTGGATATAGCCATCGGTACTCACCGACTGTTGCAGAAAGATGTACGATTCAAAAATCTCGGGCTCGTTATTATTGACGAAGAACAGCGTTTTGGGGTGTCCCATAAGGAGAAACTCAAAAAAATGCGGGCCCTTGTCGATGTTCTTACACTGACGGCAACCCCGATACCGAGAACACTTCAATTGTCTCTCGTGGGAATGAGAGATCTTTCCGTTATCGATACCGCCCCGCAGGAACGCCGTCGCGTGGAGGTTCAGATATCTGAATTCAATGATGACGTTGTGAGGGACTCGATACAGCGGGAACTTGCAAGAAACGGACAGGTCTTTTTTGTCCATGACAGGGTGAGATCCATCTATACAATCGCGCGGCTTGTAGAAAGGCTTGTGCCCGAAGCACGCGTCGGCGTGGCGCACGGACAGATGAAGGCAAAGGAACTTGAGGAAATCATGGTTAAATTCGTCCGCAGAGATTTTAATGTCCTTGTCTGCACCACGATAATAAGTTCCGGTGTCGATATACCCGCGACCAACACCATCATAATAAACAGGGCGGACCGATTCGGGCTTTCCCAGCTGTATCAGTTGAGAGGAAGAGTCGGCCGCGGGAATGAAGACGCGTATGCGTATCTCCTGATTCCTGAAGAGTCCGTTCTTTCACGGGACGCCAGGAAGAGACTCGGTATAGCACGGGAATTTTCAGAACCGGGATCAGGATTCAAGGTGGCAACACACGATTTGACCATACGGGGCGGGGGCAGTATTCTGGGTGAATCTCAATCAGGGCATGTCTCCGCTATCGGGTATGAACTGTATACGGAACTGATGGAACGAACTATCCGTGAGTTGAAGGGGGAAAAGCACCCGGAAAAAGAAATCGATCCCGAGATATATTTCGGCATATCCGCTTTTATCCCGGATGATTTTATCGCTGATATGCACACCCGGCTGCTGATTTATAAGAGGATATCGATGGTCAATTCGAACGATGACATGCATCGACTGAGAGAAGAACTTGTCGACTGTTACGGCCCCGTTCCCTCTCAGGTACAAAACCTTATGGACATCATAAGAGTCAAGAACACCCTGAAAAAGATACTGGGCGAGAGGATGGAGTACAACGGCACTGAAATGATTATTGATTTCTGCGAAGACAGTCCCGTGGATCCTCTCAGGATAATAGAACTCTCACAGAACGATTTAAAAGGGAAAGTACGATTCACGCCGGAGGGCAGGCTGATCGTTGCCATGCCGGGACTTGAGGGGGGGAACATTATAGGCCAGGCGGAGTATTTACTCGGCAAACTGGATATTGAAGAACGTAAGATATTCTGATAGCATAATATGATTTGGAATATTTCAGGGGGAAATATATGAAACTAAAAACACTTTTCTTTGTTTGCATCTTTATTGCCATCTCTTCGATTTCGCTCCATGCCGATTTTGAAGACAGAATTGTCGCCATTGTGAATGACGACGTGATAACCCTTTCTGAACTGGACGCCATACTTCAACCCTTCATGAAAAAGATTGAAACGGTTCCCAAGGGGGATGAGCGGGATAAAATAATTGCACAGGGCCGTGCCAAAGCCATGGATACACTGATAACCCAGATGCTGCTCGCGCAGAAAGCGGAGGAGCTGGGTATCGTCGTAGCAGATAAAAACGTGGATTCCGCTCTGGAAAACCTGCTGAAAGAAAAAAATATGTCGGTTGCCAAATTCAGCGAAACGCTCGCCGCGGAGGGCGGGGTGCTGGATGAGTACAAAAGCGAAATCAGGAAAAATATGATACGCAGAAGGATTGTAGAGAGGGAAATACGACCCGGAATAACAATAAGCGAAGAAGAAGTCGGAGCGTATTATCGCAAGCACAGGAATGATTACGAAGGCAAAGAGGCGGCCAGGATACAACAGATACTGCTTGTAAAACCCAGGGATTGTGATGACAACATCAGGGAGAAAGTGCGCGCAAGGGCGGAAGAAATACTGAAAAGACTGACGGGTGGCGAATCATTTGATATTCTTGTGGCCATGTATTCTCAGGGCCCCGCAGCCCAATCCGGTGGCGATCTGGGTTTTGTTGAGAAGGGAATGATGTTCCCCGAGGTAGACGCAGCCGTTTCAACACTTGAAAAGGGCGAGGCAAGCAAGGTAATAGAGTCTCCCATCGGTTTTCATATTATCAAGATCATAGACAAAAGAGGCGCCGGGATTAAACCTGTCGAAGAGGTGCGGGAAGAGATCATTCAAAAAATAGGCAGTGAAAAATTACAGAAAAAGTTTCAGGAATGGCTTAAAGAATTGAGGGAGGAATCCCTCATTGAAATCAAGCTTTAACAGTTAAAAAAGCGGTCCACAGTTCACGGTTCAAGACAACTCACAGTTGAGCCGGCAACCAGCAACTGTGAACCGGTAACCGTGAACCGTTATGAATTTCATAAAAATACGGGGTGCATGTCAGCACAACCTGAAAAATGTCAATCTTGACATTCCGAGATACAAGCTTGTCACCATAACCGGCGTTTCCGGTTCAGGCAAGTCTTCCCTCGCGTTTGACACCATATACGCCGAAGGCCAGAGGCGGTATGTCGAGTCGCTTTCAACCTACGCCCGCCAGTTCATCGGCCAGATGGATAAACCCGAGGTCGAATCAATTGAAGGGCTCTCCCCCGCCATAGCGATTGAACAGAGAACAGCGAGCCGCAATCCCCGTTCAACAGTCGGCACGGTAACTGAAATATATGATTACCTGCGGCTGCTCTTTGCCCGCGTGGGGATACCTCACTGTTATCAATGCGGAAAACGCATCGAGGCTCAGACCGTCGAAATGATGGCGGATACGATACAGTTTCTCCCTGAGGGGACAAAAATCAACGTAATGTCGCCCGTTGTCAGGGGCCGGAAGGGTGAATTTCAAAAGGAACTGAACAGGCTGCGGAAAGACGGATTTGTACGCGTGCGTGTCGACGGATCGATAATAGACCTCGCTGAAGATATCACACTGGATAAAAACAAACGCCATACTATAGACGTGGTGATCGACAGGCTGATCATAAAAACCGGAATGGGAAAGCGGCTGAGGGATTCGCTGGAAATTGCCACGGGGCTTTCGAAGGGGCTCGTCAGTATCCAGGTTGTAGATGGAGAGGAGCTTCTGTTCAGTGAAAATTATGCCTGTCCCGAATGCGGCATAAGTATCCCTGAGCTCGAACCGCGGATGTTTTCCTTTAACAGCCCCTATGGCGCCTGCCCCGAATGCGGCGGGCTTGGAACAAAAATTTATTTCGACGAGAATCTCATCGTGCCCGATCCGGGGCTTTCCATACGCGAGGGCGCGATAGCCCCGTGGGAGGGTAAGGATTCGATCTATTTTCACCAGATGCTGGAAGCTCTGTCCACCCATTATGAATTCGATATAAACACACCATTCAACAAATTGTCCGAAAGAGTCAAAAATGTTCTGCTGCACGGTTCGAAGGATGAAAAGATAGGGTTTTATTTCGACAGGGGAGGAAGAAGGCATTTTTATGAAAAACGTTTCACGGGGGTGATCGACAAGCTGGAACAACTCTACAGAGAGGATAAAACCGGCGATTCCAGGATGGAACTTTCGAGATACATGAATATAACAGACTGCCCGCTGTGCGAAGGAGCACGGTTGAAAAGGGACGTCCTGTTTGTAACTGTCGGCGGAAAAAATATTGCCGAGATATCCCGAATGTCAATTCAGGAATGCATGCGTTTCTTTGATTCCCTCTCTTTTCCCCGAAATGAGGCTGTCGTTTCCGAAAGGATACGAAAGGAAATAAAGGAGCGGTTGAACTTCCTTATCGACGTCGGCATGGACTACCTGAGCCTTTCACGTTCATCGGGCACCCTTTCGGGCGGAGAGGCACAGCGTATCCGGCTTGCCACGCAGATTGGCTCCGGACTGGTCGGGGTTCTCTATGTTCTGGATGAACCGACGATAGGTCTTCACCCGAGGGACGGCATGCGGCTTGTCTCCACACTGAAACGCCTGCGTGATATGGGCAATACCGTGCTCGTGGTCGAACATGACGCACAGATAATGAACTGCTCGGATGACATAATAGATGTCGGGCCGGGAGCAGGCATGAACGGGGGTGAAATTGTTTTTCACGGGGCTCCCGAAGAGATTCGCAGCTCGGAGGTATCACTGACAGGGAAATATCTTTCAAACAGGTTGTCTATCCCCCTGCCGGAGCATCGAAGACCTCTTTCCGACCGGTTTATAATAATTGAGGGCGCCTCAGAGAACAACCTCAAAGATATCGATATAAAAATTCCCGCCAACGCGTTCACCTGCGTGACCGGGGTATCCGGTTCGGGCAAGAGCACCATGGTGATTGAAACTCTGTATAAGACACTGCGCCGAAGGCTGAACAAGTACAGGGGAAAGTCGGGCAGGATAAAACAGATACGGGATTTCGGCGGTATAGAGAGGGTTATCACCATGGATCAGCAGCCGATCGGGCGCACACCGCGGTCGAATCCCGCCACGTACACCGGCGTCTTTACGCATGTTCGCGACCTCTTCAGCCATCTTCCCGAATCAAGAATGAGGGGGTATAAACCGGGACGTTTCAGCTTCAATGTCAAGGGGGGAAGATGCGAGGCATGTCAGGGTGAAGGAGTAAAAAAAATAGAGATGCATTTCCTCCCCGATGTATACATAACCTGCGATGCCTGTCACGGGAAGCGGTTCAACGGGGACACACTGGAAATACGGTATAAGGGGAAAAACATAGCTGACGTTCTTGACATGACCGTCAACCAGGGACTCGCCTTCTTTGATAACATTTCCCCGATACGATCAAAGCTGCAACTCCTCTCCGATGTAGGGCTTGGATATATAAAGCTCGGCCAATCCGCCACAACCCTTTCAGGGGGTGAAGCGCAGAGGATAAAGCTGGCACGGGAATTGGGCAGGCGGATGACGAAAAATACTCTTTATATCCTGGATGAGCCGACAATAGGTCTCCATTTCGCGGATATCGAGAAACTTCTTCATGTTCTCGCGCGACTCGTGGATATGGGGAACACGGTTGTGGTAATCGAACACAATCTCGACGTGATCAAGTCTGCGGATTACGTTATCGACCTGGGCCCGGAGGGGGGAGACGGAGGCGGAAGGATCGTCGCCGCGGGCACACCTGAAACAATCGCAAAGACCGATGAATCGCTTACCGGCAGGTTCCTGCGTCCCATAATGAATTAAATGGGGACAGCGCCCTTTAATTAAAGGGCGCTGTCCCCATTTACGGACTGTATCATGAAGATAACCATACTGGGGACAGAATCACTCGGCGTAAGAGGAATGTGCTGCCTTGTAACGGCTGGGGATCGCACGATATTAATCGATCCCGGTATCGCCTTGGGGTATAACAGGCATGGACTGCTGCCCCATCCGTTTCA
>Ga0272444_10002742_pt1 | contig 16125 bp, 10 predicted proteins | sample SSMForm13_FD_201033 | JGI IMG/M metagenome (GOLD analysis project Ga0272444, IMG submission 201033) | Marine sediment archaeal communities from Little Sippewissett salt marsh, Falmouth, MA, United States - SSM-Form-13 | ecosystem: Environmental > Aquatic > Marine > Wetlands > Sediment ...
CACGGATGCCAAGACGATCATCGCGATCCAGCTGGCCGCGGCCGAACAGGAGATGTCTCTTGACGCATGATCATCCGCTACAGCAGAAACTCTCCGCCGAGTTGTCCCGGTTCTACGCGTACGGACGAACTGCCGACGGCCATTACCGATTTCCTGATGACGCGCTTCCTCCTGGCGTCAAGCTGATCGGATCCGGCGACATTGGGGGCAAAGCCCGGGGCCTTCTCTTCGTGATGGACCACGTAGCGCAAGGGGGCACCCTCAGCGAACACCAGCACTTGCTCTGCTTCCCGTCCTCGACGATTCTCACCACGGAGATCTTCGATGAGTTCATCGCCGCAAACGGCTTGGATGATGTCATCCGGGCAGGCTGCCGCAAGGAGATCTCGTTGGATGAAGTCGCCGAGCGGTTCACGACAGCGGCGTTCCCTGAGCGGTGGCTCGATCGGCTTTCCGACCTGCTGGATCACGAGAAGCGTCCTCTTGTCGTACGATCGTCTTCGGTGATGGAGGATGATCCGGAGCACTCGTTTGCCGGGATCTACCTGTCCGAGTTTCTCCCCAATCGCGGACCTCTCAAGAAGCGTCTCTCCGAGCTCGTTGAGTCGATTCGGCGTGTCTACGCCTCGACGTTTGGTCGCAACGCCCGAGCGTATCGGAAACGGCATCACTTGAACTGGGAAGAGGAAGGGATGGCCGTCCTCGTCCAGAATATGATCGGGAGCTCGTACAGCCACGGATGGTTCTACCCACTCGTCGGGGGCGTCGCGTTCTCTCGCAACTTCTACCCGTGGAGCTCCCGCCTTTCTCCGGAGGATGGAATCGTCCGTCTTGTCGTCGGCACGGGGACGCGCGCCGTAGGTCGTGAGTATGCACGGGTCTTCTCTCCTCGGCTTCCAGGGCTGCGGCCGGAGGGGATCGATGCCGCCACCATCGTCCGTAACTCCCAGGAGACCGTAGACGTTCTCGACATCACCGGGGCCGGCCTCGTCCAGCGGCAACTCAATCAGCTTGATAACCCCCTCCTGACAAAGATCTGTTCGATCGTCGATGGCGATGGCACGATCTCCGAGCCGTTCGCTCCCGTGTCCGTGCTCTCCGGGGAACAGCGATTGGTGGCGTCGTTCTCTCGGCTGATCGAAGGCGTGTCTTTGATGCCGTTCGGCCCACTCATCCGTCAGCTTCTCGAAGGGTTGGAGAAGCTCTTCCAACTACCCGTCGATGTCGAGTTCGCCTTGGATTTCTCGAGTGCTCAGGCCTCGGAGGCAGCCTCGCCGTTGTTCTTTCTGCTCCAGGCCCGCCCTTTGGGTGGCCGCCCCGAGCATAGCCGGATCACCATTCCGGACACCCCCGAAGACCGGGTCCTTCTGGATTGCCATCAGGTCCTCGGCAACGGAGTCTCCAAGGGGTTGCGCCATCTTGTTCTCGTCGATCCGGCAGCGTACCGCTGGGATCAAGCACACACGATTGCGCGCACAGTCGGTAGGATCAACGATGAGATTGATGACGAGCCGTACCTTCTCATCGGTCCCGGACGCTGGGCGTCATCCAACCCTCAACTGGGCGTTCCCGTTCAGTACGGCGAGATTTCTGGCGCTACAGCGATCGTCGAGATGGCCACCGAAGCACTCGCCCCCGAACTTTCCTACGGGACCCACTTCTACGCAGACATGGTCGCAAGCGGGGTGCTGTACCTCCCCTTCCACGAAGCGGCAGGAGACACCTTCCGCAAGGAGCTTCTTCCGGAAGCGTCGGTCGCCTACAAGGACGAATACGTCACCCACTACATCATCAAGAACGGTATCGAGGTATTCGTGGACGGCTCAAGCGGCCGCGGGTTGGTTCAGCTGGCAGAGTGAGCCGCTGACACGAGCTCGCCAATCCAGCATTCGCCGGGCCCCAAGTCGAGATGGATCCGTCCGCGCTGCATCGGGAACTGTTTGCCGTCTCCCACACCTCGCCACATGCCAGGCGAGCATCTGACCCGCACTCGAGCCCGGATGCAGGTCTGTCTTGCGGAGTGAATCCGAGGAGGATACCCAACGAAGAGAACGGTCCCGTCAGGGCCGTATCGCTCGATTGCCGTCATGTGTTTCGGCAGCGTGGGGACAACGCGATAGCTCGCGGCATCCCCCTGGCAGATCGTCGTTTCGTGCGCCGACCGCCATGTAGTCCACTGTTTGATCCACGGAACGAGAGCTGAACCGGTCTGCCAATCGTACGCAACCGGATTGTACAAGGGGAGAGAATGCTCCGGATATGTCTGTTCCGCGTCCGATCCGAAGTCTAGCCCCGTGTTCACGGGGGTTGTCTCGCCCAACTCAAACCCACCATGAACGTAGGGCACTCCCGAGATGACGCAGCCCAGCGCCCAGGAGAACTTGGCGTAGGCGATCCCGCCCCGCCGAGAGGCGGCGCGAGGTGTGTTGTGGGTTTCGGGGGCTGTCAGGAACGGAACCTGCGTTCCCTTCTTACTCAGATCCCGAAGCCACCGGTTCAACCGCTCGGGACGCGGAGCCACCCACCAGAAGCTCCCCACGACGGCGTTGTAGCCCTGTTTCCGGGTTTCCTGCGATGAGGTGAAGCTCTCTTCCCAGAGCGCCGCATGCGGATCGACGGCGCGGATCTCCTCAACGATCCGCCGCCGAAGCGCTGGGGGGAGAGCGTGACCCATGTCCAGAAGAGCTCCATCGATCGAAAACCTTCGCTGAAACGAGGGAATGACACCGGAGAGCTGGTCCCACAACGCCTCGACCCGATTGCCCTCGGTGGCAAGCCGCCGATCGTACATCCGGATCGTGTTGTAGGCAACATAGTCAAAATCTGGAGCGTCGAACAGCCGAAGGTAGGTTACATCTCGCCACAGCGGCTGCTTGTCATCGGGCGGCCAATCGGCAAATGCCCCCGCCACGAGGGCCCGCTCCCCATCCCGTGTGAGCCCCACCCACCTTTGATTCTCGTGCTCCACCGTCACAAGACAGCGTGGGTGCACGAACCGGTCCCGATACGTGCGGTCGGGTACAGGAAGATTGGCGAACTGCTTCCGTGCCACCTTTCGGTGCATGGAACGGAGAGCCGCGGGTGAGAACGTCGGGCCTGACCAAGCATCATCGGCGGATCTGGTTTGCTCACGAACCCAATAGACCCATTCGGGGTGATCGCCAATCCAGTGTGCATCTCTCGCGCACGTCCTCAACACGAACTCCTGGATCACCCGAAAACCCCTGCGGTGCGCTGCATCAACGAACGCCGCAAACTCCATGTCCGGCCCCAACTCCAGCGCCGGTTCGCACAGCATGGGATCTACTGCATTGTGATCCGTGATAGCGTACGGCGATCCCAACGCGCCTTTGCGTCCGTCCGCACCCACGGGACTGATCGGAAGCAGGTGAATGGTGTTGCAGCCAAGAGCCTCCAGGTGGCACAAGAGGCCGATCGATTTCAGAAACGTCCCCGTCTCCCGCCAGCCATCACTCCGTTCCGGGGAGACTCGTCCATCGCCGTCGTGATCGAACGCGGTTCCTGCTCGAACGAAGAGCCCATAGGCAACCGCGCGCTTCGTCCACCCGCCGCAGCGTCCCTGAAGCGGCGACCGCCGCGGTGAATCGAGGATTCGTTGGGCGTGATCGGCCCAGTACTCCCACGGATCGACAGTCTGACTCCCCGCTACGTTTCCACCGGGATGGTTCCAGCCGGATGGCACGGAGTACGGGATGGAAGTCGGAGTTCGTCGTGAGACCGACATGAGCCGCTCCGCAAGCTGTTCAAGGCACGTCATGTTCCCTGTCTTCCTTCTTGTCCGGCAAGCCCGTATGTTCCTGTTTCGGTGTTCGCTCTGGAGAGGGTCTTCGCCCTCCACGGAGGAGTCGCAACGAGGCTCGCGGCCAACGGTAGCGCCGGATCAACTCGCGGACGGCTCGATTCATGTCGATCTTGCTTCCGTATCGCTTCTCCAAAGCGAATACCCTGCCGCTGATCCAGACGTAGAGGTCCGCTTCCGTGTGACCGGGAATCCCATCCAGAACTCGAGCACTTCGGAAGATCCCGACAAGCGGGTTGTAGACCCGATCGTACCACGATGCCACCGCCTCTGCGAACGAGAGCGATGCACCCTCCAACCCCCGGAAGTACCGGTGCCCCTCGATGTGCCCGAGCAACGTTTCATACGCACCCAAACGTGTGGGACGGATCGCATGCCCGGGCCGAAGCACGTCAAGACGGGTCTTCCGCAGAAACGCTTCGCGCTCCGCAACAAGGATGATCTCGGGAACATCCCGCGGATCTACCTCAACATGGGTCGAGAACTCGGTGACTTCCGCCTCGATCGATCTCGCGCCGCGGCTGCTCGCGACCGAGATGCGATGGTTCCCATCTTCCACGAAGTACGCCTCCCCCACTTTGTACAGGCGAACAGGGGGCAGATCGATGCCAGCATCCCAAACGCTTCGGATGTGTTGCCAACGGTCCCGCGACGCGTTCATACGGGGGAAGAAGCGGTTGTCGAACTCTTCGTAGCGGTTGACGCTTCCGATGATCTTCTCGATCTCCACCTCTCGAAGTCCTATGTAGGAAGATCGTGCTAGCCCCAACTGCTGCCTGATGCGCTCGAACGGAACCAGAAACACCGGCCGATTCGCAAGGAAAGCGAGGATGCCGTGCACTGCGGCCCGGCGGCGCATTACCTCGAAATCGCGTTCCACCTTGCCTCCCTACGTTCTCTTTCGAGCATCTCGTATCCGTATACGCTGAGGATCCTCGTCGATCCGTATTCGACCGGTCGGCTGTCATAGCCGGCAGCGGCGTGCGTGTGGCCATGAAGATGCAGCTCCGGATGGAGACGATCGATCGCCCTAAGAAGAGACTCGAAACCCGTGTGGGCGGGATCCGTGCCGTCGTGGATCCCGCGCGGAGGAGCGTGCGTGATAAGGACATCAATACCTTGGCGGCCGATCATGCGCAGGAGGACGTTCCGCCGGATCAGACGGCGAGTCTGGCGTGCCATCTCGCGCTCCGTGAGCTGATACCGGCTTCCTCCATAGAACATCGATCCCTCGAGCCCGGCGGCGATCACACTGTCGCCATCGCGGCCCCGAAGCGAAACGATCCTTCCATTGAGATCAGTGCAACCTCGCGGAGCCGTCAGGATTTCCCCGCTTTCCGTGAGCAGCGGGGCGTCATGATTCCCGTGAACGTACCCCAGTGGTGCGTCGAGAAGCGTTACCAGGTACTCGAGGTAGTCGTACGGGAGATCCCCGCAGGACAGAACGGCGTCAACCGGCCCCACCGCGCGAAGTCCGGCTGGTGTTGACAGGTAAGCACTGACATGGTCACTCACGGCGAGGATTCTCATGGTTTCTATCTCAGCAATAGCACGTGATCCACGCTTCGTCAACCCCCGGACCTCTTGACAGGAGCCCGTATTCATGGTACTTTGAATTACTTCTTTCTGGGAAGGAAGAAACTCATGCAAAAAGGGAACCAGCAACTCGTCCGGGAGCAGAACACTCAACTGGTCCTGAATCTTCTTCGCGATGCAGGCCCGCTATCCCGAGCGGAGCTTTCTCGCGAGAGCGGACTTGCCCCGTCTGCATTGACCCGGCAGGTCCGTGACCTGATCGATCGTGGACTTCTTGTGGAGACGGGGAAGCAATCCTCTCACGGTGGACGGCGCGGCGTGCTTCTGGCGCTCAACGACGAGCGAGCATTTGCCGTCGGAGTCAAAGTCGAACGGACACGGCTGTTGACCGCTTTGGTCGATCTGGGAGGCGGGATCCGGGACTCTCGGGAAACGCCACTGGATGAGAACCTTTCACCCGAGCAGTTCGTCCGGGCGATCGGACGTTCGGTGGCCACGGTCTGCCACGGGGACTTGCTCGGCGTAGGCGTTGCCATCTCCGGGTTCGTAGACCCTCACTCGGGACACGACTACTACAGCCCGATTCTCGGCTGGCATGATGTTCCGCTCCGGACCATGCTCCAATCCACGCTCGACTGTCCAATCTGGATCGAGAACGATGTGAACGCGTTGGCGCTTGCCGAAAGCTGGTTCGGCGCAGGTAGGCAGTCCCGCGACTTCGTCTGCGTCACGGTGGGTGAAGGCATCGGGGCTGGGTTGGTCATCGACAACAAGCTCTACCGGGGCGCTCGCGGCGGCGCCGGCGAACTCGGCCACACCTGCGTACAGCCCGGAGGGATGCTCTGCCGCTGCGGGCAGCGCGGCTGTCTCGAGACGCTGGCATCGGATGCGTTCTTGGAGAGGGAAGCTACTCGTCTTGCGGCCGGCGGAATCGATGAGCTCGCCTTGCGAGCACGCACCGGAGATGAGAAGGCCCTGGAACCGTTCACGATCATGGCCGAGTCATTGGGTGCCGGTGTCGTGAACCTGGTCAACTTGCTGAATCCTGAGAGGCTCGTCCTTGGTGGAGAACGGATGGACACCGCCGATCTGTTCTTCGAGCCGTTTCGGCGATACGTGGAGGATCACACCTTTCCTCACGAGGCGACTGGGCTGGAGATCGTCCCGTGGGAGCTCGACGCACCTGGATTCGTCATCGGGGCCGCCACGTTGCCGATTGCGGACTTCTTCCGTCTCCCGACAGGAGGGCTGAATCCATGATCCGGCTTGAGTGTGTGGGGAACGAAGGCCCTCGGATCCTTGACGATGGGGAGATCCTCGCCGTGGTCGCAGACGTTGCATTTCCGATTGAAGGTTCGTGGCACAGCGCCCAGGACGGTCAGCTCGTCCAGTCGCCGTGGATCGCCGAGCCGCCCGATCCAAGTCGCGCTCCGGACGGAACGGCCGGTGCTCTACAGCGGAGCAGCTGCTCGTATTCCCGGCAAGGCGAGGAGGTCTTCGAGGCACGAGTGGAAATTGATCCGGCACACTCATGCGGGCGATTCGTCCTGAAAGCATGTGTTCCGCTCGAAGGGCTTCGGGTGGGGGACTCATTCGAGACGCTGACACTTCACGCGCCCCGGTTCTCGCTTCCGCCGCATGCCGGGCATTTCCTGACAACTCTCGGGCTGGCCAACTCGGCAGCGGACCCAAGAGGGGGATACTGGCCGGAGGCTGCATTTGGGCAGGGGGTAGAAGCCCTCCCCCGCCAAGCGTTTGCGCCGTTTGTCGTGCTTGGAGAGCATGGGGCGCTTGCGATCGCGCCCGGGAGTCAGTTCCTTTCGAGTGCGTTGACGGCGTGGAAGGATGGAGTTGTCAGAGGACTTCACGGCAGCGTGGATCGTCTCGGTGCGGGAACCGAGATCATCTCTCGGTTCGCCACAGGCAAGACGCTTTCCGAGGCGTTGATGAACCTGGGCGAAGCACTCCTCCAAGATGGGAACAAGCAGCGCCCGCTGCCCGAGCAATCTTTGGTCACATCCCATCTCAGTTGGTGGAACGCGTACGGCGGTTACTACACCGAGCCGCTGCAGCCACTCGACGAGTCCCGTCTCCATCGGGTCATTGAATCGCTGGAGCAAGACGGCGTTCCGGTGCGTTCGCTGGGATTGGACCTGTGGTATCCCTTCCAAACGATCGGGCAAGCACTCCATTTCACGCCCGATGAACGGAAGTACCCGTCGGGACTCCGCCGGATCGCTGACCGCTCCGGCCTCCCGTTGACACTGCATATCTCCGCTCTTGCTGAGAAGAACGGATATGAGGTGGCCGGACATGATGCAGCTCACTACCGCACGGTGGCCGACGATCTGCGCAGGGAGGGAGCCATCGTCGTGTGGCATGACTGGATGCGCACTCAGCAGCACCTTTCGAGCGAACTTCGGCACAACCCGGCAAAGGCATCTGCATGGTACGGGGGGATGACCTCGGCGTTCCGAGAGGCGGGGATCGGCGTCCTCCAGTGCATGCAGACCATGGGGATGGCATTGGCCTCCACCGAGGCACCCGGTGTGTTCGGTGCGCGAACCAGTCTGGACTATCTCTTCTCTCAGGATGAGGCGATGGCCTCGCTGGAGAGGATCGGCCAAGGAGGGTTCCGGAACGAGCAAGTAGAGCCGCTGGAGCTGCGACGGCAGAACCTTCTGATGGGGATGGTGTTGCACGCCCTGGGTTTGCTCCCGTTTCACGACCTGTTCTTGACCTCACACCATCAGGGATACGGAGGATGTGACCCTCTTCTGGAGGCTGCTCTTCGCGCTCTGTCCTGCGGACCTGTCGGAATCGGCGACGGTCCAGGGATGACGGACATGGACGTGATCCGCAGAGTGTGTTTCCAGGACGGGCGTCTGCTGCACCCCGACCATCCACCGCTGTTGGCGCCGCAGAGCATCCCGGACGAGCTGGAGGTGCTGACGACCGCCAGGGATGCCGGTGTCGCCTCGTGGGTCTACGTGCTCGCCCTAAATCTGACGGAGTCCGAACGTCAGCTTGACCTGGAATCGCTGACCGCAAGGAAGATGCGTCCGTTCGACGTGTTCACCCGTCGGCCTGTGTCGAGCCTTCTATCGATCCCCCCGAGATCGGCCGTGTATCGGATGCTCGCTCCGCGGATCGATGGGCTCACCTTGTACGGGCTGTGGGACCCGCTTGTGCCTGCTCCGACCTCGGTGATCGACCGGGTGGCGTCTACCGAATCTCACATCCGGGTCGATCTCCAATGCGCGGAGGGAGAGTTCGCGTTTCTCTGCGCGGACCCGATCGAGGTCAAGCTCGACGGGCAACCCTGTGAAGCTTGTCAAGAGGGCGGCTTCCATCGGGTTTCCTTGGCTTCGAAGACCCGCAGGATCGAGATAGGAAGGAGGAGAGAGTAATGCGACGCAAAGGGTGGATCCGTCTTGGACCTCACGTTGTCCGCGTGACCGTGGTTGCGGTCGCGGTCTTGATCTTGATCTCGATCTCGATCTCGGTCGCCGCAGACACGGAGAAAGCACCGCTACGCGTGGCCATCGTCTGGCATCAACATCAGCCGCTTTATTGGAATCGTCTGACACAGGAGTACGAGCTTCCGTGGGTTCGCGTCCACGGCGTACAGGAGTACATCGACTCGGCGAGGATCTCGGCCGAGTACCCCGACGTGCACGTGACGTTCAACCTGCAGCCAAGTCTCCTGTGGCAGCTTCTCGATTACGCGTCAATCACGCCGGAAGAGGCTTCCCTCGGGGGGCTGTATCAGCACATCGGGGCCGTCGACAATCACCTGAAGTGGACATGGGCTTTGGCGACCGACCCTACATCGCTCTCCTCGGAGGAACGTGCGCTCGCCCAGGAGCAGTTCTTCTGGCTCAACGGCTACATGTTCGATGATGACACCGACGATCCTTACTATGACTCCTACTACACGGCACTCAATGATCTTGCGGATGCCGAAGGCCTCACGGATCAGGAGCTCCTCGACGCGGCTGGCTTGTTCCTGCTCTGGCAGACGTCCCCGGAGATGCATGAACCGTACGGCCTGCTGGAGTATCGAGAGCATGCCGGGTTTGCATTGGAGGACATCGCTGTATTGCTTGAGGCGCAGATGGCGATCCTTCAGGAAGTTGTGTCAGCGTACCGCACCATCACCCCGTTGGGAAACGAGCTCATCACGAGCCCGTTCTATCATCCGATCCTCCCTCTTCTCGTGGAGAACAGATGGTCGAACGATGCGTATGGTCAGATCGAGCAAGCTCTGGATCAGCATGCAGCACTGTTCGGTGAACAGCCGCTCGGCGTTTGGTGCCCCGAGCAAGCCGTGTCGGAAGCTTCGATCAGCCTTCTCTGCCAGGCAGGCTTTGCGTGGACCTCGGCGGACGAAGGGCTGCTTGCTCGCGCTCTGGAGCGCACACCGTCGGTCGAGGACCTAACGACCGCCTACGAGTGGGATGGTGTCACGCTCCTGTTCCGTGAGACAGAGCTCTCCAACAAGATCAGTTTCGCCTACGGCAACAAGGATGTCGCCGTCGCGGTCGATGATTTCCTTGGCGAGATCCAGGCAGTTTGGCAGCAGTTGGACGATCCTTCAGGCCATGTATTGACGCTTGCGATGGATGGCGAGAACTGGATGTTCCTCGCGGGATACGCCAACAACGGACGGACGTTCCTGCGTGCTCTCTACGCCGCCATGGCGGAGACAGCGTGGATCGAGACGGTGACTCCTTCGGAGCTTCTCGCCGAGGGACTCCCGACCCAGCCGCTGGAGAGCGTTCCGACCGGGTCGTGGGCCGGAGACCTTTCGACATGGTCCGGGGAGTCCGATGAGGACGAAGGATGGGCCCGCCTTGCTTCGGCCAGGGAAGCCGTGGTTGCAGCCGGCGACCCTCCTGAAGCTGTCGAGGCGATCTATGCCGCTCAGGGTTCGGACTGGTTCTGGTGGTACGGAATCGATCAAGACTCCAACACGGATGACCTCTACGATTGGCTGTTCAAGGCTCACCTGATCGGAGCGTATCGCGCGTCCGGGGCCGAGGAATCCGAGATCCCGAGTTCGCTGTCGCTGCGCCTGATTCTTCCTACCCCCGTGAGTCTGGGCGAGGTTGCACCGGTGGTCGACGGCGGCACCACCGATGACGAAGACTGGAGCAGTGCCGCTGTCCTAGCCGGAACCGAGGAGATCGGCACGGTGCGGATCGGATACCTCGAGTCCCGGATCTACGTTCGGCTAGAGCCGATGTCACCGGCAAGCAACTGGATCGGTGCCGAGCAGTACCTAATGCTGTACGCGTCGGGCGCACCAGGCGATCCGGTCAACATCGCCACACGATACTCGGGTGACCAGCTCGGGTTCTCGATCGCTCACGCGGCTCAGATCCCTCTTGCCAAGCTTCGGAGCGATGGATCGGGAACCGTGACCGTCTTCAACGCTGACGGAGCGGAAGGGTGGCGCTCAGGCTCCAATCTTCGCACATTGACGCAGCGCAAGGTAGCCACCGGCGAAGTCCTCGAGTATTCCATCCCGTTCGCAGAACTCGGCCTCGAGGCGGGCAAGAGCACCACGATCTCCCTTGTGCTCGAAAGCGTGTCGGGCATCATCGAGAGCGCATCGATTAGCCCGATTCTCGCCGCCATCCCAACGCTGATTCAAGGCGAGGAGATCTACGCCGTGGACGACCCGGTCGGGGACGACACGGGCACCGGAACGTTCACGTATCCGACCAGCGAGGTGTTCTCCGAGCCGGGGCTGCTCGATCTTCAGCGGTACGCTGTGTACGACGCGGATGACCGTTGGCAGTTTGCTCTGGATTTCGGCTTGTTGACCAACCCGTGGAACGGGCCACAGGGGTTCAGCCATCCGATCGTGTTCCTGTACTTCGACATCCAGGATGGCGGTTCAATCACATCCCATGAGGAAGCGGAGGCCGCGAACATCGCCTTCGATCCCGAGCATCCATGGGACCGGTTCATCAAGGTGACAGGGTGGCCGAGCTACGGCCGCCAGCTGTACACGGCAGAAGGAGAAGGGCCGTTCTTGGTCGAAGTGGCATCCGATCCCAAGCGCGGCAGGATCATCGTGACCGTCCCCAAGACGCTCCTACCCACGGTGAGCGGTTGGCACTACGTTCTCGTCGCATCCCAGGACGGATACGGCGCCAATCACGTTCGCCCGGTGGGTGAGATTGCAGGGATCTGGACCGGCGGAGGAAGCCCCGACCCACTCTGGGCCCCCCAGATCTACGATTTCCTGGCTCCCGCGGAGATCGATCAAGGCCAGATGCTTTCGTCCTACGAGTCGGGATTGACCTATGCCGAACTGATCCCTATCGAGATTTCTCCCTGAAGGAGGTGAGGTTGCCCCGAAGCATCACACGCACTAGAGTGACTTGAATGGTTAACCAAGTTGCAGGAGACAGATCAAGGAGGAGAGATGAAAAGGATTCTTGCGCTAGGGCTGATCATCGTTATCGTCGGCATTGCCGCCGTCGCACAGGACGTGACGCTCACAATCTACGCTGACGACACGCGGGCCCCGCTTCTGACAACACTCGGGGAGGCCTACACTGCAGTAACGGGCGTGGCGATCGAGATCGTCGAATTCCCATGGAACGACATCCGACCGAACTTCATCACGGCCACCCAAGCGGGAGAGGGCCCGGATATTATCATCTGGGCTCATGACGCTGTGGGCGAGCTGGTCGCGAACGGTCTGATCGCCCCGATGGAACTCGGCGGGCGAGCAGCGGACTTCAGCAGCTCGGCGCTGTCGGCGTTCACCGTCGGCGACACCGTCTATGGTATGCCGTACGGGACAGAGAACCTATCCCTCGTGTACAACAAGGAAATCGTCCCACAGGCACCAAGGACCTGGGACGAAGTGCTCGCCATCATGCGCGCCCAGTACGATCCTGATGTTCCCTCGTACGGACTCGCATTCCAGAACACGGCGGGCAACTTCTTCCAATTCTTCCCGATGATCAGTGCCGCCGGCGGGTACATCTTCGGCTTCAACGAAGACGGCAGCTACAACCCGTGCGACGTGGGCCTTGCCAATGAAGGCGCCGTGTTCGGGGCGACACTCTACCAGGACATGATCGAAGAAGGAATCCTTCCGACAGGCGTGGATTGGGATACGTTGAACGCCCTTGTCGCCGGCAAGAACGTTGCGATGGTCATCACCGGCCCGTGGCTGTTGAGCGCTATCCAGGACGCTGGTTGGGACTACGGCATCGCTCGAATCCCGGCCATCAAGGGCCCGGACGGCACCTACAACCAACCTTTGGCGTTTATCGGCGTCCAGGGATTCATGGTGAGTGCCTTCAGCGACAACAAGACAGTTGCCATGGACTTCCTGCTGAACTACGTGGCGACCACGGAGGTCATGGCAGACATGGCCAATGCGGGTAACCGGATTCCCACTTTCATCCCCGCGATCGATCTGGCCCCGGCCGATCTAGCGTACTTCGCAGACCAGGCCGCGTTCGGACTCCCGATGCCGTCGATTCCTGAGATGGATCAGGTCTGGCAGGAGGGTGGAAACGCAATCGATCTAATCAACAACGGGACGGATGCAGCCACAGCGCTGCAGCAGGCCTACGATCTGATCATCGCGGCCATCGGCTGCGAGTAGCGATCTAGAACACGCTGGTGGGGGCGGAAGCCCCCACCGGTGTTTCCGTTTATGCAATCACAGAGCCCGTTTGCGATTCTGATCAAGGTCGTTCTCCTTGGCGCGATCGACGCGGTCGCCGTCTGGGCGGGCATTGAGCTTGTTCTGTCGGCGAACTACTCGATGCTCGCAGTTCTCGTCGTCGGGACAGGGCTCCTCAACGCGCTGGTTCTCTCAAAGAAGGCATACCCGTTCCGATACATGGCGCCAGCGCTCGTCTTTCTGTTCGGCATGGTGGTCTACCCCATCTTGTATACGGGCTACGTGTCCCTGACGAACCTGCAAACAGGCAATCTCCTTCCGAAGCACATGGTGATCGAGACGTTCGAGAACCGCTTTGTGCTCGCAGAGGATGCTGAGCAATTCACCTACTCGGCGTTCGTCGATGAGGGTGACGGCATGGCCCTTGTCCTCGAAAGCGAAACCACCGGTGAGCGGCTGCTCTACGAGAATGGAGACACCGGGCCGCTGGACATGGACGATCCCCGGCTGACGCTGGACGACGAGGGAACCGTTACCGGGCTCCTCGGGTACGAGCCGGCCAACAAGTACGCGATCAGTTCGCGCTTGGATGCGTTGTCGATCCCGTTTGGCGACTACGTGCTTCGTCACTCCCTGTTCAAGTTCTCGAAGAACACCAAGCAATACTCATTCGATGAATCCAGCGATACGCTCACCGATCTCACGACCGGCGCCGTGTACTCACCGATTGAGGGAACGTTCACCAGCGAGGATGGCACAGAACTGGAGCCGGGATTCCAAGCATGGATTGGATTTCGCAACTTCGGAGTGCTGTTTAGTAACGCTGCACTACGAAAGGATTTCGGTCGGGTGTTCGCGTGGACGATCGTCTGGTCGCTGTTCAGTGTGTTCCTGAGTTTCTCGTTGGGACTCGGACTTGCCCTGCTGTTGAACGACCGCAAACTGCGCGCTCGCGTCATCTATCGGACCCTGCTCATCGTGCCATATGTGATGCCGGTGTTTATCTCCGCGCTTGTTTGGCGCGGGATGTTCAATACACAGTTTGGGATCATCAACCGGCTGTTCAACGATCTATTCGGGGTTACGTTTCGATGGCTCGACACGCCGATGCTCGCTCGCGGCGTTTTGATCTTCATCAACGTATGGCTGAGTTTCCCGTACATGATGCTGATCTCGCTTGGAGCACTTCAGAGCATCCCCGGCCAGCTGTATGAAGCGGCAAGGGTCGACGGCGCTGGTATGTTCCGTCGCTTCTCGAAAGTGACGCTGCCGCTTCTCATGATCAGCCTCGCACCGCTGCTGATCGGCTCGTTCGCGTTTGCGTTCAACAACTTCACCCTCATCTACCTCGTCACGGCCGGAAGACCGGCTGTGCTCGGCGCCGCAAGCCCGGCCGGGGCAACGGATATCCTGATTTCGTGGACCTACCGAATCGCCTTCCAGGGCGGATCGGGGAATCAACTAGGTTTGGCCTCGGCAGTCTCGATTCTGATCTTCGTGATGATCGGGACGATGAGTGCAATCGGCTTCCGGTTCACCAAGCGACTGGAGGAGGTGTACAAGTGAGCAAGCAGCTGCCGGCGAAGAGGACAAAGCAGCTACGGGCCGTCGGCTACTGGACAGGGCGATTCGGAAGACGATTTGTGCGGCACTTCTTGCTCTGGATTGCCCTCGCGTTTGCCTTGTTCCCCGTGCTGTGGATCTTCTCGGCATCGATCAATCCAACCAGCAGCCTCAACACACAGCAATTCATCCCCGATCGGATCACGTGGGATCACTACCGATCGCTGTTCACGGATCCGACGTATCCCTTTGTGACCTGGCTCCTGAACACCCTGAAAGTTGCGGGGATCACTGCGGTCGGCACCGTCATCCTCTGTGCGTTGAGCGGCTATAGCTTCTCACGGTTCCACTTCCGCGGTCGCCGAGTCGGCCTGCTGGCGATGCTGCTTGTGCAAATGTTCCCCCAGATGCTGGCGATGGTTGCCCTGTTCCTGCTTCTCCGATCGATCGGGGACATCGTCCCGGCCCTCGGCCTCAACACACATCTCGGACTTGTGATGGTCTACCTTGGTGGCGCGATGGGGTTCAACACATGGCTCGTGAAAGGCTACTTCGATACGGTTCCGCGCTCCCTTGAGGAGTCGGCGATGGTGGATGGTGCCACGCCGTTCCAGGCGTTCTGGCGGATCATGCTGCCGCTTGTCCGCCCCATTCTCGCAGTGATCTTGATGATTCAGTTCATGACAAGCTACGCCGAGTACATCCTGGCGAGCATCTTGTTGCGGGGGACAGACCAGTACACCCTAGCCGTCGGGATGCGTTTCTTCACCGAGCAGGCGTTCAACCGCAGGTGGGGTCCGTTCGCCGCAGGAGCGATCGTGGGCGGCGTGACGTTCCTGTTCCTCTTCCTCCCGTTCCAGAGACTAATCGTCTCGGGGCTAACCCAGGGAGCGGTCAAGGAGTGAAAACACCGAGGTTCCTGCCGCATCGCTTCCCTCAGATCGCGTTCGCCAAGCGGTGGATGCGGTGAGATCACGCTCCGTTCCGAGTTGGGTGCCTGACGCCGTCTTCTACCACATCTTCGTGGATCGGTTCCGCAGGTCCGGTGGATCGTCAGCAACGCTTCACGGGAACATCTCGCCACGGACGCCTCACGGAGGGAACCTCACGGGAATCATCGAAGCCATCCCCTACCTCCGCGATCTCGGCGTCAATACGCTGTACCTAACACCGATCTTCCGCGCTGCCTCATATCACAAGTACGACACGATCGACTACTTCACGATGGATCCCGCCTTCGGGACAAACGAGGATCTCGATCAACGTGTTCGCGAACTGCATCGCAGCGGGATGAGGCTTGTTCTAGACGGCGTATTCAATCACTGCAGCGACCAACACCCGTTCTTCCTCGACGCACAAGCTCGTGGGCGGAGATCCGAGTACTGGAACTGGTTCGACATGAACGGCGGTGGCGATGCATTGCCTCCGCAGCCCGGCTATCGCTGTTGGGCCGGCGTGCCGAAGATGCCCGAGTGGAATCATGAGAACCCCGATGTCGTCCAGTATCTTCTCTCGGTCGTCAGGTATTGGATCGAGCAACACAGGA
>Ga0272444_10002743_pt1 | contig 16119 bp, 14 predicted proteins | sample SSMForm13_FD_201033 | JGI IMG/M metagenome (GOLD analysis project Ga0272444, IMG submission 201033) | Marine sediment archaeal communities from Little Sippewissett salt marsh, Falmouth, MA, United States - SSM-Form-13 | ecosystem: Environmental > Aquatic > Marine > Wetlands > Sediment ...
GTATGTTCCACTGCCCGAGCCGCTGTTGACCGTCAACGTGTGGGGGATGAGCGCATAGCTAGCCGTCACTTCCACATCGCCTGCGGGCATGGTCACGGTGGTCGTCGGCGAGTCGGGATCGGCCAGCGGATCGGTATCGCCGATCCACACATCGAAGAAGGAATCCGGCGGAGGAGCGTCGGCAACAATCTCGACCTGCGTTCCGGCAGTGTATGTCCCGCTGCCCGAGCCGCTGTTGACCGTTAGTACGTGCGGGATGAGCGCATAGCTAGCCGTGACCTCTACGTCGCCGGCGGGCATGGTCACGGTGGTCGTCGGCGAGTCGGGATCGGCCAGCGGGATGGTATCGCCCACCCACACATCAAAGAAGGAATCCGGCGGAGGAGCGTCGGCAACAATCTCGACCTGCGTTCCGGCAGTGTATGTCCCGCTGCCCGAGCCGCTGTTGACTGTCAGTGTGCAGAGAGGAATGCTGTAAGAATAATCGATCACCAGCGTCGGATGCAGCCCCAGGTCCGCGTACTCGGAAGACCGGAAGGTAATCCCGTTGTATTCCGGATCCGGCGAGGTGTAATCCGGCTCGGGAATCAGCGCGAAGCCGTAGTTGCCTTCCGTGCTGTAGATGTCCCCGATCAGGCCGGTCACGTCATATGTCTGCGGGGAATCCTCGGCGTCGTCCTGAATGTTGACTTGCAGTTCAGTCGTCGTGTCGTAATCCAGGTCGCTAAATACCCACCAATCCAACCAAAACATGTAGTTGCTATTCTCAGCCCAGATCGCGCTGACGTCAGTTTCGTTACTCCCGGCAGGGTCAGGCACCCAGCACGGATTCGTGATCCGCGCGATCCTGAACGGGGTATCGAGTGGGCCTTCGCTACGGTAGAGCACCAGCTCGGCGCTGCAGATCGAAATGCTGACCGAGTTGATGCTAGGCGGAAGCTTGTTGAGAAGATCGGTGAAGCAAACCAGGCCCGCGCGGTTTGGCTCGCCTCCTCCACCAACCGGGCCGTCAACGACGCAGATTTCCGCCTCGGTGCCGTGAATGACCGAGTCAGGGGGGTCGAGCTCCAGCCATGTATCGTCGAGCACCGTGTGCACGTAACCTGTCCCGCCGCCTTCGCGGAGCTGGACTCTCCGTGACATCGGCCCCCATTCCGTGTAGGTAGCCGTGATCTCCAGATCAGCCGCGGGCATCGTGACATCCGCCTTGATCAAGTAGACGCTGGAGATGGCCCCGAAGCTGTCGCCCACCCACTGATCGAACATCTGACCGGAGGGCGCCGGATCGGCGACAATCACAGCTTGTTCGCCTTCCTCGTAGAATCCACTGCCCGAGCCGCTATTGACGGTCAGTTGGAGGCGTCCGGTGCGCAGTGCTATGGCGCCAGCGTAGCCCCGTGATGCGATGGCAGTAAAGCCGCCGGCGTTTGGCACGCCGCTGACCTGGCCGAAGTAGTCCATCCCCCACGCCACGACCGTTCCATTGGCGTGAAGCGCCATGCAGTGATGGTCCTTGGCTGCAATGGCGACAAAGCCGGTCCCCGTAGGCCTGTCGCTGACCTGGCCATAGGCGTCCGATCCCCAGGCAACCACCGCTCCGTCTGCATCCAGGGCCAGGCTGTGATGCCAGCCACCTGCGATGGCGGTAAAGCCCGTTCCAGTCGGCGGGTACGCTTGCCCATGGTTGTCTTTCCCCCATCCCTCGATTGATCCATCAGCATCCAGCGCCAGGCTGTGTTCGCCACCGGCCGCGATGGCGACAAACCCGGTTCCAGTCGGCGTATGCGTCACCTGCCCGTCGCCATCGCTCCCCCAGGACACGATGGACCCATCGCCTCGCAAGGCCATGCAGTGCCCTTCGCCCGCTGAGATGGCGGTGAACCCCGTCTCCGTCGGCGCTCCGGGGATGTCGGAGCCCCAAGAGACGACTCTCCCGTCGCTATCCAAAGCCATGCAGTACATGTCCCCTCCCGCGATGGCCGTGTATCCCGTCCCCGCCGGTGGGTCATCCCCAATCCCCCAAGTAACGATGGCGCCATCGGCATCCAATGCCACGCCCTCGTGCCAGGAGCCGGCGACTGCGGTGTACCCAGTCCCGGCAGGAGGCTCGGCGCTGTTGCTTCCTCCCCAGGCAACTATGCCATACCCAACGTCCGTATAGGTAGCCGTCACCTCCACGTCGCTGGCGGGCATGGTGACGTCCGCCGTTGCGCAGCCGGAGTCAGCCACCTGGCCCGTGCTCGCTACCCACAGGTCGAACATCTGGTCCGTAGGCGCCGGATCGGCGACGATCTTTACGTGCTCGCCGGGGGCGTACAACCCGCTGCCCGAACCGCTGTGGACGGTCAGGTTGACCTTAGGCCTGTAGGTTGCGGTGATCGTGGTGCCCCTGGGCGGCATGATGATCGTGGTGGTCTCCGCAGTGGCGTACGCGATCCAGTTCGCGTCATCGCCGATCCATTCTTCCAACACCTGGCCGGTCGGCGCCGGGTCAGCGACGATCTCGACAGTTTCACCGGCATTGTAAGTCCCGGAACCGGTTCCGCTGTTAACCGTCAGCGCGTACGTGTTGCTGTCCGCAAACTGGATCGTCACGTACGCCGAGTAGGACCCCGAAGCCGGATTCATGACGCGGATGGCCCTGTCGGTGGCGTCGTAGTTCGTCATGCACCAGCCGTAAAGGTGACCGGCGTCGTAAGCGTCCTTGATTGTCTGCGTGGTGTCGAAGAGCGTCTCGGTAAGGCAAGCGCCGGGGGGAAACGTCGTGTAGGTGAAGGATTGCCTGCTGGACAGGTCGAAGTCGGCCGTGGAGAAAGCTCCACTGGCCCAGGTGGCCAGCGTGTCCACGTCCCTGTAGGAAGCGGACGTGTCGGACTCGTTGTCGCCTGCAGTATCGGCCTGCCAGTCTGTGGTCACCTCGTAGCAGTCGATCGTGTCGCCGTCTCCCCAACTTCCTATGACTGTGAGGGTGGCCGTTGTGATCTGACTGCTGGAAATCGGCAGCTCCGTCAGCAGGTCCTTGATGCCGAACAGGACATAGTAGCGGTCTGCGCTGGTGTCGCCGAAATCTGCAGGCGCCGGATCGCTACTGGCGCGCAGGTTAGACCCGGTCCAGTCGGGAGCAGTGGCATCGGGCGTCGGCGATGGGTTGATGCTCACCGCGTCCCCGGTCACGTTGACATAGCCTGAGCCTCCTCCATGTCGGAAGCTGATCGTTCCCGCCGATGCAGGTCCTGCCGCGTATAGAAGGCACACAGCCGCGGCGATCGAGACGAACTTTCCCACTGTATTCATCTTGCGCCTCCGTATGTTTGCTGCCTGACCAGCCCTAGTCGTCATCCTCATGCTTGCGGCCAGACCTGGCCCCACGAGCCCAGACTTGCGTCCAGGTCGCTCTGGCCAGCTCCAGGTAAGATGTGGACACTGCGGACGTGTCACCGACCCATACGTCGAACATCTGGTTGGCAGGCGCCTGCCAGGCAACGATCTCGACCTCTGCTCCGGTCGCATACGTTCCGCTTCCCGAACCACTGTCGACGGTGAGCGTGTAATCAGCCCCGTAGGAAGCGGCGGCCACGGCTGCCACTATGGCCAATACGACTGCTGATGGGGTCCTCATCTGTCTGCTTCTCCTGCGTTTGGGCGCACTCATGCCCCAATCCACCAACCGACAGATTCCGTCAGTGACATGAGAGGCGGAGGCCGTCCGATCTACCTCCGCAGGATCGCATCCAAGGGAATAGAACGTGAACGCTCGCTGGCGATCACATGTAACCATCAATTCTACCGCGGCAAGCAGGTTTGTCAAGTCATTTCTCTAAAAAGCCTTATGACACGCAGCCCAGGAGGTCGGCAAGCACGGCTCCCGCAATCCAGTCCATCCTGCCAAAGTGCGGGCCTGGTGTTTGAAGTAAGCTAAGACTCCCCCTTGGTGATTCTCCTGCGCGCCGGCTGATAGACTACGCTGACGGCTGTTTGCCTGATGCTCTCCAGCCTATGTCACAAACCTTGTTCCACGACGATACTAATGATCTGGGAAGAGGCTACAGGCCGTAAATGAACGCGGTCAGGCATACTTGCTGCTAATCGCCTTCAGGGCTGTGGCTTGCGGCGCTGTCGCGATGATCTGGCGCAAGCTTGCCCGGAGGACCCGCGTACGCCCCGAGGTCACGCTGGAGAAGATTTCGCTTCAAGAAACACTTGCTCAACTTGTGCTCCTCGGAGCGAAACCTATCACGCAAATGATGGCCCGCCGACACGCCGGCGGGGCGCGGCTGGCCTTGGTCTGTCGCTCTCATCCGAGGCATGCAGGGCTGCTACAGCACCAGGATCTCAATCTGTGGGCGCAGTTCCTCGATCACAAGACTGAACAGCGGCAGATCGGCCACCAGCGGCCCCAGCCAATTCTCCCACGTTCGCTCGACGTAGGCCAGCATGGTCGGCTCGAAGAAGGCATCGGGTCCGTCGAAGGCTACCTGACGAATGGCGCACTTCTTCGTCAGGAACGCTCGGAAGTCGTCGAGCCGCATCTCGTCGCGATACGTCTGGAGCACGCGCCACAGGTCGTAGTAGTCGCGGGCCCGTGATCGACTCCAGCCGCGATGTTCGAGCTTCTCGGCGTGCTGGAGGATGGCGCGAAGTTTCTCGGCGACGATCTCCTCCAGAGCGTACACGTTCATCTCGGCATCGAGGGGCTCGCCGTACTCATGGATCACCGACCGTCGCCGAGGCGGCAGGAGGACAGGCTCGTCCACGGACGCCTCGACGATCACCCGCGTATGGGGCTGGCGATGCCACGGGAATTGTGCCCGGATGGTGAACGCCTCTTGCCCGCCCGGATGCGGTTCCTTCTCCGTGTAGCGTTCCCAGGTGATCTCGACCGGCGCGTACTCATCAAGCAGAGCGGCCCCGGCCGAACAGGCCTGGCCGATGGCTTCCTCCATCGCCGCCCCCGTCGGCGCGCCTTGCAGGCAGGAAAAGTCCAGGTCTTCGGACAACCGGTAATCGCCGAAATAGCATTTCTTCAGCGCTGTGCCGCCCTTGAAGACCAGAGCCTTCCGAAGCGACTCGACCTGGCCGATCCCGGCCAGCACCCACGACAGCAGATAGTCGCGTTCGAGGACCTCCCATGGAATCCCGAGACGCTTCCTGGCCTCTTCGAGCCGTGTCCGCAGTGGCTTCATCGCTTCGCCTTCCCTGGCAGGTTCTCCTGGATCATCCACCGTCGATTGCAGGGACCTCGTCGCGGCCCCGTCGGGTCCAGACGCCGGTAGCCCTTGATCGGGACCGCCAGCAGCGGATCGAGTTGATCTGGCGCATGGCCCAGGTTCTCAAGCACCCATCCGAGACGCTTCGCCGTGGCCGCGTCCAACCGGAGGGCGTACTCGACGATCCGCTTGGTGTTCAGCTGCTGACCTCGGGTACTGAAGGCGTGTAGAACTTCGGCGAAGTCGCCACAGTGCTGCGGCATCAAGAGGCCGTCGATCAGTGTGCGTTCCGGATCGGTGATCGTGATCCGCGCTTCGCCCACCCAGACCTTCTGCGTGCCGAAGTACCGCTCGGGCTTGGTCTGGATGAACTGGAAGAGCGTGTCGCCGACGCGGTAGCCTTCGTCATTGCCCGTGGGTCTGCGCGGGACCGAGGCCTCGGTGCTCGTGAGCACGAACACCTTTCTCGGTGCCTGGTCGGTCAGGCCGTGGTAATGCATCGCCGAGAAGTGGCTGATGGCCGCAGGCTCGACCAGCGCCACGGCGATCTCGAACTCGTGAACCGGGCTGACGCCCGGCGTCGCAGAGGAAATCACGTAGAGCCCCTTGCAAACGCGAATCAGCCAGCCGGCGCGGACGAGGTGGTGGAGCGCCTGCCGCAGGTAGCCTTCGGAAAGCCCGACTGACGGCGCGAGCTCGCGAGCCCGGTCGGTGCTGAAGATGCGGTCGCCATCGGCCGCCAGCTTCCTGACCAGTTCGACGCCCGTCGTCGGGATGGTTAGCTTCTCTCGTGACATTGTTCGTCCTGGGCGAACGATCTACCTATAAGGTCTATCGACTCGCATCGCTAGAAAGTTTACCGCGATGGTTCGCCCACATCAAACAATGGCGATAGTATTTCTACTAGAAGGGCCTCGGTGGACCTCACCGATGAGTAGAGGAGAGGAGAAACTGTCCCGTGTGGGCCGGGGTTACTTGGCAAGCATGCGCCGCTGCTCGTCCCAATCCAACGGCAGGTCGCGGCGGAGGGAGCGGAGGGACAGGCCATCGGGTTCCTGGCCGTCGAGGATGGCTTCGATCAGGTCCTGGGCCAGGGAGGTCAGGCGGATGGTTCGTGCGATGTAGGACGGGTCGAGTTTGAGCTTACGGGCCAGGTCGCTGTTGGACTCGACCTGTCCGGTCTCGATCATCTCCTGCCAGCGGAAGGCGCGGGCGAGCGCGAGGATTAGGGCAGAGGGCGGATCATCTTTGCTGGCGCTCTCGGTGACGGGCGCTACGCCCGGAGGCAGGACGATTTCCTTGCGGCCGCCACGGTGACGCAGGGCCATGGGGATGTCGATGACGATGGCGTCAGCGTCGCAGCGGACGGTGGGCTTGGCAGTGATCGTGCCTTTCTTTGGCGGGCGCTTCATGCGGTTGCCTCCTGGGGTTCGGGTTCTTCGGCTTCCTGCGGGGCGACCTCAGCCGCCAGTGTGACCAGGCCGGTCGGCCGCAGGCGGATGGTCAGGCCGTCGGGACGGACGCTGACGGTTTCGACCAGCAGGCGGACGATGCGTTCCTTCTCGGCCGGAAAGAGCTCGGACCACAGGGGCTCGACCGTCCGCAGCGCCTCGGCCACGTCGTGCTCGGTGGGTACATCCTCTTGCCGGTCAAGTTGGGCCTCAAACTGCTGCACCTGGGTCTCGACGTCCGTGTACTCGTCATTCAGCTTCCGCAGTTCGTCGGCCAGCGGGCCATCGTCCCTGTCACCGGCGGCGCGAACCAGCCGACCGATGCCCTTTCGCAGTTCAGTCAGGCGTTTCTCGTGGGCGGTCTTCTGCCGGTTCAGCGACCGTCGCTGCCCTGCGGCCTGAGTTCGCGTGGCCCGGAAGGTGCGGGCGACCATGGCCGGGTCGGCGAAGATCTCGCGCAGGTACCTGTTTGCCGCTGCTGAAGCGGTGAGGGTCGTCAATCACCGCCACCAGCATCTCGGCTGTCCGTGGACCCACGCAAGGGATCGTCTCAAGACGTTGTATCCTTCGATCCTGCCTGGCAAGACCGTCCAGCTTAGCCTCAACTCTGGATAGCTGGGCTTCTACGCTTGCCAGAGCATCCAGCTCCTCCTGAAGCTCACCTCGCCATAGCTCATCAGCTTTGGCCGACTCCAAGAGACAAGCCAGCAATCTCAGACGGTTCAGCGATTCACGTGTCCAACCACTATTGCCCGACTTCATCGGGATAGCTTCACGGTGCAGGAGGCTCCGTATAGTGTTCTTGATCCGTGTCCGACGTGACACCAGCTTACACCGGTAGCGGATCAGTGACCGATGCTCACGAGTAGACTTACTCGGAATGTGAACCAAAGGCAGTTGATCCATCGCTGAAAGCCGCGCCAGCTTCAGAGCGTCCAGGCGATCACTCTTACGCTTGACGTTACGCCAACGCCATCCCTCATGATTGGCGTTGGCCACCTGAACGTCTATCCCGAAAGACGATGCAACGTCATGGACCCAGCCAGCCATCGGGCCCACCTCAAAGACAACTCGGTCCGGACCAAGACGGGCGATCAACTGATGAAGTACAAATGGAGCCGTCTTGAACGTCTCGTAAGACGGCTCCAACGTCTCCGTGTCATAGCAGCACGATACCGTCTTGAACTTGCCTAGATCCAATGCCACAATCTTCATTGCCGGGTCTCCTTTCGGTCAACAAGGTCCTTAGGCGGTCCACGCGACCAGCCTGTTAGAAAACTGGGACTATGATCCCGAATATGACCTGCGACCGGGAGGCCCGGCTTGCATAGTTTCTACCGTCCGATGGAAGTGGCATTCGGCCAGGGCGAGTCACAGAACCTGACCCGTATGCTGGGGCACGACAGGCCCACAGAACCGACAGTCAAGGCGAGGTTTGGCGAAGGCATCAACGCCAATCTGTACTACCCCAAGCGCCCGACGTCCAGCCGACCGGCCAAGCTGCCGGCGGTGCTGTGGCTCGGGCCGCTGTCGTGCTCAGGCGGATATACCGGCTTCTACGGCGTCGCCCCGATCAGAGAGCTGACCGACGCCGACTTTATCGTGTTGTGCTATGACCCAATCGGCACCGGTAACCGGCAGTACGAGCGACGCGAGTTCTACGACAAGTACCCGAAGTGGAGTCTGGTGGGAAAGATGGTCTTGGACGCGCGCCACGCTTTGGATGTTCTTACCCAAAGCCCTGACGTCGACCGCAAGCAAGTATATCTCATGGGCTATGCGATGGGAGGAATGGTTGCCACGTTCGTGGCGGCGCGGGATTTCCGACTGGCAGGGTCGGCAGTCGTGGCGGGCTTTACCCCTATGAGGGGCGATAGCGATACAGCTGGCACGGGGGGGATCCGCCGGTACAGTCATCTGTACGGGTGGCTACCGCGCTTGGGGCCGTTCGTTGGCCAGGAGCGTAGAGTTCCCGTGGACTTTGACGAAATACTGGCACTGGCAGCGCCCAGGCCGACGTTGATAGTCTCGCCCAAGCGTGACTGGCATGCCGATGCCGGCGAAGTGGCCTTCGCTGTGGGTCGAGCCCGAACGGTCTACGCCGCTCTGGGCGCTGAAGACGCGCTTCGGATCATCAGCGAAGAGGACACCTGGAATCGCCTGACTGACACGACGATGCAAAAAGTGACTGATTGGCTGAAGGGTCAGCATCGGCGCTGATTCAACTTTGCTGGGCATTGGCCGGCGAGGGATCAGGCCGCATGTGTGTCTTGCAGGCCACTGACCTGGCAGAGGCAGTTTTGCTTCCGGGAACAGTTGCTCCACTTACGCTCCTCGGAGCAAAACGTATTGCGCGCACGACGGCCCGACGACTGAACAACTCGGTGCTGGAGGCCCTGGTCCGCCGCTACCTGAAGTGGGTGGCCCGGGATGCGCCGCGCCGGGCCGTGGGGTGCAGCGTCATTCTGCTACCCCAGAGCGAGCGCAAGCTGATTGGGGAAATCGCCTAAGGTGAGGAGACAGGGCGCATCATGCCACGCGCCAGGCGGGAAAATACCGAGAACCCAACGATACCCCAACTTCTCAATGAACTCCCACGGCGGCGAAGACCTGCTACAGCCACCGGCGGACACGTCTTGCATAATCCAACCATTCATCACCGAAGGCCTGCTGCATGGCCCGTTCTTCCATTGGTATGAACACGATGGCAACCACGGCGATGAAGACGACGGAAACGAACAACGGCGTCAGGCTTCCGCAAAGCACGGCCACGCCGACGGCGATAGCGGCCATGCCGACGTACATCGGGTTACGGCTGAACCGGAACGGCCCGTCCTCGACGAGCATCGTCGGCTCCAAGTGCGGCTTGACGGTGGTCCGGTGCCGCTTGAAGAGTTGATCTGCCCAGAGGTTCCAGACCACGCCGAAGCAGATCGGCAGCGCGCCCAGCAGATTCCACGGCCAGGGGATGATGCAAAGCACCGGAAGCAGAAAGTGCAGGGCGATCATGGTCGCGATGGACACGGCCAACAGTGTCGGTGGCATGGGCCACTTTGGTTTCATGACGGCTTCGTCTTCTTCTCCTCTTCGGTATAGGAGGATTTGACAGCTTGCCTCCTCCTGCCGGCCCAAGACATCAGCGTCAGAAAGCCTGCCGCAAGGGCAGCAAGAAGGCCTGTTCCCACCGCGCCGCCGGGGCAGCCTGGCTGACCGCAAATTGGGCAGTTGCCGGTGCCGACCAGGCCGAACAGCCCTGCCCACCATAGGCCGAACCGAACCAGGATTCGCAACAGTCTACCCAATCTGCTGCCTCCCTTCAGGATGCGCAGCCGGCCGGAGTGACGGTTGCACTGCCGATCCTCCAAGCGATCATCGTCGCCAGCCGAATCAGCAGGACTGCACGTTTGTCATGCGTCGGCGAATTAGAGCCAGACCGCCCATCGCCAACAGCGACAGGCCTGCCGGTTCGGGTATAACCAAGTTGTCGTTCACCCATGCGACGGCTCCGTCGCGGTGCTGGGCGGGAGTATGCGCGCCGACGCCCGGGACGAAATATAGCGTCTCGGAGCGCAACACGCCAGGCTCGTTCATATACAGGTCAATGCCGACCAGGTAGAAACCGTCCTGGGGAACGGTTGCCGTGCTGCCGTCGCCGTCGTCGATGTACATGTTCAGGTGCTGATGGAGATAGCCGTTACCGTCGGTGGTCGCGATGGTGAAGCCCGGCACGCCCGACGCGCTGCCGTCGGCAATGGCGCTGAAGATGCCCATCTTGTCGAATTCGTAAGTGTACCCCGTCGGCACTGGCGTCCAGTCCACGTCGTCGTAGTAGTCGCCGTCCGCGTCGTCATCCGCGCCGTCCCAATACCAGAAGTTCGCGGTCGCGCTGCCGATGGTATCCGTCGTGATGTCAAACAGAAGATTCGCACTGGCTGGCAGCGCCGAATAGCCGGCCGGAAGGTCGGCCTGCTTGACGGCGTTGTAGCCGGGGTCGGTCGTCGCATAGACGCCGCTGAGCGGCCCGGCCGGATGGAAACCGAACGTCCGCTTTCCAATCGTGTAGGTCCCCTCGTCCAGTTCGGCCGTCCCGGTGACAATCTGACCGCTTGCCTCAAGCGCGACCAGGATGTCCTCGTGGACGGCATGCGGATCATGCAAGTGCTCGACGCCGGCCTCGAGTCGGCCCGCATCATGGCCTGCAAACGCCCCGATGCCTGCTTGCTGGAGCCCGAGAAGCGCTTGCGGAACCCCGGGATCGCGATAGACTCGTCAGAAGGGCTGACGACGGTCGTCGGCCGAAGGCCATATGAGGAATCCCGGATGATAGGGGTTCCATCATGTTGGCTGGTGGGATAGTATGCCGGCCAGGCCACATGTGGGCGGTTCGGACTTGCGAGCTCCACGAGCGTACGGGCTGGTCGATGGCCGGTTCCTTCGACGTTTGGGGAGCCTGCTATACCGGCGGCTGACTTCCGTCAAGCCAGGCCGCCCGAAGAAGGCGAGAGATCAGTATGATGTACGCAGATATTCCAGATATTGCCCCAGATACTGCGACAGGGGCAGGCGAAGATGAGGACGAAGATGGCAAAGACGACTGAGCTTGTCAGGCGGTCCGAGATGCCCCGTCGCGGGCTGGACCGGTGTCACGACGGAGAGGGAACGTTGGACTTCACCGAGGTCTACAGTGCCCGGCGATCCGGGATGCCGACCTCGGTGCGGTTCGTGCACGACGACGTGCTCCCGCCCGGAGTCAGCATCGGCAGGCATCGGCACGGGGAGAGTGAGGAGTTCTACTACGTCGTGTCCGGGTCCGGGCTGATGCAGCTCGACGACGAGGAGTTCCAGGTCTCGGCCGGTGACGTAACCGTGGTGTACCCGGGCGGGTCGCACGGGCTGGTCAACAACACGAACGAACCATTGCGGATTATCGTCGTCGGGGCCGCCCCGCGGGAATAGGATACCGGGCATGGCGGATCGACTCAGAGTCGGTGTGATCGGGCTGCGGATGGGACGGAGCCACGTGGCAGGTTACGCGGGGCATCCGTCATCCGACGTCATCGCGCTGTGCGACACCGACGCCGCGCGCCTACGGCAGGTGGCGAACGAGTTCGGCGTAAAGGCGACGTACGCCGACTACCGCAGCATGCTCGACGCCGAGAAGCTCGACGTAGTCAGCGTCGCGACCCCGAACGTGTGGCACAAGGCGATGACGATCGACGCCCTCGCCGCCGGCTGCCACGTGCTCTGCGAGAAGCCGATGGCAATGAACGCGGCCGAGGGCGAGGAGATGCTCGCGGCATCGCGGAGGCACGGGCGGCGCCTGATGATCCACTTCAACCGGCGCTTCGCGCCGATCAGCCACGCAGCCCGGCAGCTCATCGCCTCGGGCCGCCTGGGGGAGGTGTACTTCGTGCGGACGATCTGGCACCGGCGCAGCGGCGTGCCGTGGTGGTACGGGAACTTCACACCCGCCAGCAACGGCGGCGGGCCGCTGGTCGACCTGGGCGTGCACATGCTGGACCTCGGGATGTGGCTGGCCGGCTACCCGGACCCGACGTGCGTCCTCGCCGCCACGTGGAACCCGATCGCCCCGGGGCAGGCGGAGGCCCGCGGGTTGCCGTTCACCGTCGAGGATTTCGGGGCGGCAATGATCCGCCTGGCAAACGGCGCCATGGTCGAGCTGGAGGCGTCGTGGGCATCGCACCGCGGGCAGAAGGACGACGTGCACACGCGCGTCCACGGCACGAAGGGCGGGCTGATGATCGGCTCGCGGGGCAACCAGGTATTCCTCGAACTCGACGGGGCCCCGGTCGACGTCCAGTGGAACGAGACCGGCGTGCCGCCTTGCCCCGGGCCGTGCCACGCCTTCGCCGACGCTATCCTGAACGACCTGCCCACGCCCGTGACCGCCGAGCAGGGCCTCACCGTCACGCGAATCCTAGACGCCGTCTACGAAAGCGCCCGGACCGGGCACCCCGTGTCGCTCCCCTGATCGGCGCCCGTGGAGGGACGGAAATAGGTTAGCGCTCCTAGTTTCTCCATCTCCTGAGCGCGATAGGCTCTTGGCCGAGGGTAATGAGTTGCCAGTGCCGGCCCAGAGCGTTACCATCGTCTGCGAAGGGCCTGCCACGACGGGCACGGCCCGTCAGCAAACGGAAGGGAGCACTCATGGCCAAGGATCTTCACATCGCCGTTGACTTTAACGACGATCTATCGAGAGCTGGGAGGTACTACAAAGAGTCGGACCTGGACGCAATGCTGGACTACAGTGCCTCGCTGGGTGGGGGCCAAGCGCATGGAATGGATCGTCGACATGGTCTGGTCGCACTATGACATGTACCCCGACGGCTGCCTGCCCGGTTTATGAGTAACATGGATGCCTCCAACTGGAATAATGCGATCTAATCCACTTGGGATGTCTGCGGCAACGCATATAAATGAAGCGCGAGCTTACCGTCTATATCGGAACGTACACACATGGCAGTAGCGGCGGCATATACTGCCTGCGGTTGGACCTGTCCGGTAGAACCTTCTCTAAGCCAAGTCTGGCTGCGTTTGCCGAGAACCCGTCATACCTGGCCGTCTCGCCTGACGAGCGGTTCCTCTATGCCGTAAGCGAAACCGCCAGATTCGCCGGTCGGGACAGCGGTGCGGTAAGCGCCTTCGAAATCGACGCCAAGTCAGGCCGCCTGCGACTGCTCAATCAACAGCCGACCGCAGGAGCAGGGCCTTGCCATCTGACTGTCACTCCCGACGGCAGACACGTACTGGTCGCCAACTACAGTGGCGGAAGCATCTGCGTTCTACCCGTCAAGCCCGATGGGAAACTGGGCGAGCCTTCGGATATCGTCCAGCACCTCGACCTCCCCCGCGCCGACGGCCCGCCCAGAAAGCCCCACGCTCACTCCATCGCCCTGCACCCGGAAGGCAAGTTCGCCTACGCTGCCGATCTGGGTCTGGATTCGGTCTTCGTCTACCGATTCGACCGAGAACAAGGCACTATCAGAACTGCGAATATCCCCCCTGTCCGGTTGCCCGACGGCGCCGGACCGAGACACCTTGCCTTTGCCGCTGGCGGAAGCTTCGCGTATGTCCTCAACGAACTCGCCTCGACTGTGGCGTCATTTTCCGCCGCAACCCGGACCGGCTACCTCACCGAAATGCAGACCGTCTCTACGCTGCCTGATAGCTTCACAGGCAACTCCGCTGCAGCAGAGATTAGCGTCCATCCGACGCGCAATTACCTCTACTGCTCGAATCGCGGCCACGATAGCATCGCGGTCTTCAACATCGACTGCCGCGATGGAATGCTGACGCCGGTTGAGCACACGCCAAGCGGCGGGCAAACGCCGCGACATTTCTCAGTAGATCCTACGGGGCAATACTTGGTGACGGCAAATCAGGACTCAGATCTGCTGGCGACGTTCCGTATCGATCCGGATACCGGACGATTGTATCCGACGGGAGCAGTCGCCGAAGTACCCTCGCCTGCCTGCGTGCAGTTCGTCCCCAACAATGGGTGATCCGATCGAGTTGGCGAGTGAGGAGACTCCTTCTGCTTTCACAACGCCCGCTCTGCTCGGGATGGTTACCCCCGGCGAGCTGCCGCGAGCAGGTGCTTGCGGGCCCTGTCGAAAAGGCGCATGTTCTCTACCAGGCGGGAAGGCCTGTTCCTGGCAAGCCAAAGTTTTCTGAATTGCCCCGCCATTCGCCTGTAGTCATCGGCCAGTTCGCGGAGCCTCGCGGCGGGTACATCTTGACCTCTACGGAGACTTCGCAGAACCAGCGATCGTCGCGCGGCGATTACATCCATCCAAGCCGCGAGGGCAGATTCCTGGATGACCAGCTTCTCGAACGGCTCTGACCCCGGCGCAGCGTCCGGCCAGATGGACTGATCGGAAAGACGAGCTATGACTTTCCTCATGCCTGCCGGATCGGCTTTTTCACTGGGTGGACGGGCGTCCACCGATGTTCCGCCCGGCTCGACAAGGGCGTGGTAAAGCCAAGAAGAGTTGCTCTCGGCAGAGGCTCCGCAAGCCAGGTGGCTCTTGCCGAGTGCGACCAGGGCGCGAGCGAGGTCATTGGTCGTCTGCCCAAGATACTGCCGGCAGAAACGCTTGGTAAAGCTCGCCTCATCGACGCGGCGACCTTGCCAACTATGGGCCGCACCGTATGCGAACCCGTGCATGCTGGCGCCGAGCGAATTGCGGTGCAGGCAATCGCCCCAATCGGTATTGAGAACGCCCTCTGCGCCGCACTTGCGCCCTTCCGCAGCGAAGTTGCGGATGTTCCCCATCGAGTTGGCCAGCCTGGCGCCATGGCTTTGCCAGGTTCCAACGCCCGGGCACACCATAAAGGGCAGACCCGCGCGGGCCAGATCGGGCGTCTGGGGGATGCGCCTGCTATTGGTCGAATAGCCCCAGTTGAGCATGACGATGTCCTTGGGAACATCCGGAAGCAGGTCCGGATGGTTCAGGATTATGTCCGCCCAGGCGTTCATCCTCTTTCCGTGAGCCTGACAGAGCTTGCGGATCTTCTTGAGGAAACCGAGATAGACTCGCCCCACTCCGGTTTTGTCGGCCCGCCGTTTGCTTCTGCCACGCCCGAGTTCCCAGGTCTCGTCGCAGCAACAATTGAAATCCTCCGCCTCGAAAAGGGGTACGAACTCCTCGTACATATCCGCCAGCAGCCTGATCGAGCCCGGATCGCCCGGACAAAGCGTCGTTCCGCCCGCGTGGCCTTTGTGACCGGGCATCTCCCCGAGACTGCGATACTGCTTGAGCATAAGTATTTTCTCGAAATGCCCGAAGCTGGTCAGCGAACCGACAAATCGAACGTGATGCAGTTTGCAGAAGTCCTGGATCTCCAGGATGTCGGAAGGCGTGAACGGGCTGTAGCCTCTGCCGATCGCGGGATGCAGGCTGAACGTGAACACGTTCTCAATGTAGAGCTGAAACTCGTTGATCTTCCAATGCGCCAGGCGTTCGATGAGTTGCTTGATTGTCTCTACGGTCGGGACTTTCCCGCGGCTGCAATCCAGGTAAACGCCTCGCCTGGCGAAGTCAGGCTCATCGTCGATCCGGCATGCCCGCAGCTTCCGCCCCTCTATCCGCACCAAATCGGTCAGTGTCTGGATCGCATAGTATGCGCCGGCGTCGCCCGACGAGACTATCTCGATTCCATCGGCGCCGATGGTAAGGCGATAGGCCTCACCGCCCTTGATGCTTCCATCGCGGCGGATTCGCAGTTCGGCGGAGCTGACTGCGTCACGAGCTATTCTTGGCTTTGCGCCGAGACGCTTCTTGAGCTCTTGCGAAAGCCTACGGAGCGGACCGACGTCTGCGCTTCGAACAGAGGCCAACACAGGCTTGTCGGGCCAGGTGAAACGGCCTGAAAGGGCCTTGGACTTGCTGACGGGTACGAGCAGATTGCTGACGGACATGGGTAATGCTCCTCTAAAA
>Ga0272444_10002744_pt1 | contig 16117 bp, 20 predicted proteins | sample SSMForm13_FD_201033 | JGI IMG/M metagenome (GOLD analysis project Ga0272444, IMG submission 201033) | Marine sediment archaeal communities from Little Sippewissett salt marsh, Falmouth, MA, United States - SSM-Form-13 | ecosystem: Environmental > Aquatic > Marine > Wetlands > Sediment ...
GTCTTGATCCCGATCTCGCACAACACTGGATCACCAGACCCTGCCTCGCCTCCTGGATCTAGGAAGCGCGTGATGATCGATTTCCCCGTCTCGAAGACGAAGTTCCCTGCGACGCGACCTGCCGGCCAGTACCGCGCATAGATGACTCCACCTTCTGTGTCATCCCAGGTCCGCATCGTTGCGAAGGGCCCACCGACCTCTTCAGTGTATGCGTAACGGATCACGAGGTCCTGTGACGCTTTCTTGCCGGCCTTCACGATTGGGCGCTCGTCGGAGAAGACGTTGACTTCTCCAGTTCTGCGGTCACCACCAGAGGCAGCGACGCTCGAACCATAGTCGTCAAGCTCCACCCAGGTCACGCCATCTTGCGACACTTCGACGTCGCATGCTACAAAAGATAGACCTTCGGTTGTTCTAGGCATTTGAAACCTCCTCGTCGTATTCGACGTACTGCAGCGCATCCTTACGAGCTGCCCTCAGGGCACGCATCGGGATGCGCGTCTTCTCTGCTACTTCTTCGAGATTGGCCGTGACGAGCTCCGCTGCGAAGGTGATTCCCGCCCGCTCCTTCAGCACCTTAGCCCTTCGTTCCCAACCAGGAAGTATCTCGAGTGGAGGCGTCTGTACTTCGTGCAGGGCTCCACGGTCAATCAGGAACTGTATCGCCTTCGGGCGAATACCTGCCAACCGAGACGTCTTGCCTCTGTCAAGAACGCGTCCATCCTCGAACTTGATTCGATCCAAGGCTTTATATATCATCGCACCTCCTCTTAGAACAATCTAAGCCATATACGAAAACGCGCACCCATGTACTTCTTTCCAGCTGTGATGAAGGTTATGCGACGCCAGTTCCACGTATACGCCTTGATAGCATTCGCCGGAGTTATACCGAAGAATGGTGGTCTACGTTGATCTTGCAGGATAGTGATAAGTTCATCAATCATCTCGACAGTGACCTGCATATCCTCTTTCATGATAGAACGCTCACGCGCATAGAGGTCAGCGATGACTTCTAACACTGTGAGCTGCACGCCTCCACCGAACGTCTGCTGCTGAGTTGCACCTGGAGGACGACAATCTCCTCCAGCAGGATGGATCATTAGAAGAGGACAGTCGATACTCTCAAAGCCCTCGCGTAGTTCATCATAGGAGCACGATGCGCGCAAGCTCGGTGCGGCTCCGAGAGTCCCCTCAACTGCATCCAGGACAGCAGCGACACTTATGGTTGAAGACCCTATTGCCATTAGTACCCTCCTTCGATTATTACACCTACCCCCTCACCAATGATCTCGAACACTTCATCAGCACGTTGTTCGAGAGGGTCCTTCAAGTAGTTAGTAGGAATGAGCCCACGTCGTTGTATTGCTAAGGCAACAACCCACGCTGTAGTGTCGTGACGTTCAGCCCAATCTTCAAGGGCGTCGAGGTTAGGAAAGTAAGGATCAGTACCACGTTCCTGAGGGGCCGCGTAATGACTATCAGAATAGATGACCCCTACAATATCATCCTCCTGATGAACAACTTCTTCTTCAATGCTAGCCGCTAAGTACCCTAAGTCGCGGGGAACTTGTTCACGAACTGGTTCCGACACGACTTCTATAGCAGAAACCCAGAGGTCCTCGAGCCGCTGACCTTTCAGTTCTGAGTTGATCCGGTAGAGTTCTGCTGCTAACTCTTCATCGCCAGTTATTTCTACTACGATGTCGCCTTCACGTAGCATTAAACCCTACCTCCGTATAATGGAACATAGTGCCCACCGTCTACTAGGATCTGCACGACAGCGCTGTCAAGGGACTTTCGATATAGCAGCTGTCCCAGTTCCTGTGATCCTAGCTGACTCGCCATTGCACCGCTATACCTCTTGCGCCACAGTAAACACTGCATTATTGTGGCTTCCCTAATATCACCAGGGCACGCCACGCTACGACCCCACTTCGCGGTAACTTTGACCACAGGGGCGCCGCTGCTGTCTATGAACTCGTTGTGATCGCCGTTTGGATCTATGCGTATAATAGTATAGGGAAGCTTACTATATACAGGTGTCTCAGGCGATCCTGTGCAAGGGATCCAGTCGCCATCTCCAGCCATCGGAGTTGTTGGTGACGTCCAGTCGGTGTAGGTCGTGGCAGTCGTACTCTCACGTACAGCAACAGTCTCGATATCGATGCAGGGGTCTATCAGCAGATACGATTCACCATCTGCAGGATAATACCTATCCTCAGCAACTGTATCGCCGACGAAGCCGTCTTCCTCTTTTCCGCACATACCTTCGATCAAGCGTGAGGCGGCATCCAACATCTCCTCATACATCTCTTCTTCGTCGGCTGTGAGGGTTGAAGTTATTGGAACTCTTATCTTCAATTGCGCTACGGTTGCGTACGCTGCCATCTCAATCTCCTACATGAACGATAACGCGAAAGCTACGAAAGCGATCAACGTTGTACAGAGACAAACGATCGCCATACCTTCTCGATGTTTACGCAGCTCATAGAAAGTCTGGTACATTGCTACAAGCACTACGAGAAGCAACACTGCCCTGCAGATCCAGTCTAACATCAAGCTACCTCGAGCATCCTTAAAATGGTTTGTTGTAACAACTCTGATCCAGGCGTTAATGTGAGTACCTCCCTGAAGATCGGATCAGCATACAGCACAAATAGATGTTCAAGGTACTCTGCGTAATATGACGTTCTGAGAAGTTCTCCGTACTTCCTCTGTATCCTAGCCAGTTTACCTCGGCCTATTCCTAAATGAACTCCATGATGCGGGTTGAATAATAGCTCGTTGCAACGAGAAGGGTCAAGGAGTTCTGCGTCTGTCAAGGCAGACCCTTCCTCTAAGATTGGCAATTCGGCGTTACCGCTCTCGACAATCATGCAGTGCAAAAGATGCTCGTCAGGATGCCTAGGGTTGTTCCTGAATACATCCTCGCCTTCATCCCGGACTAGTACGTTGTACATGTCCGCTACGCGCTCAACCTTTGCAAACAACTCATGCTTGAAGAAAAACCTTCCACATACCAGCTTCGGGAGGTAGTGTCTGACATGTCCTGAATAATTCAGACCTAACACTTCGCAATGGGCTAGGTGTTGCTCCTTAAGGGTAGGTTCTTCCCTGCAGATTATAAAGTCGCAATCGGTTATGTAGTAGTACTTGTACCCTTCCAGATCACCATAAAAGGGAGGAGCCAACGTCAAATACCTCCACATCGCAGGTGACCTGCCATGTCCGGCATAACCCTCGAATGCGTTAGGTATCACTTTAAAGTTCTCGTTGTCAAACAACTCGAGTGCTGGTTTCACGCCCTCCCCTGAAGTTTCGAGGAAGATACGCGCACCCGCCTCAGGATACGCCTCATTGATAGAGTACAGGAAGATAGGAACGAATTGTTCGTAACCTTCATTCACTGCTGAAAGGAAACACAGATCCTTCACTTCTTGTCTCCCCATGCGAAGTACCACCTACGCAGCTGGTATCCACCTTTCCAGTCAATGTAACCGTCAAAAAGATCTGTCAGTTCTTCCAGGGATCTGAAGACCCTGACATGTGCTCGCGATAAAGTCAGCTCAACAGGGACACTCGTTATGAGTCGTCCGCCAGGACGCAGCACGCGTAAGGCTTCTCGTACGACTGGTTCAACATCTTCGACGTGTTCAAGTATCTCGCAGAGTGATACGGTTGAAAACCTACCATCTTCGAACTTAACATCCTCTGCGTTCATCTTGAACAAGCGAACTGTGTTGGGCGTCTCGATAAGGCACTTAAGGCCCTCGTTAAGAACTTCCTCGCAATTGTCTATCCCTACGAGTTTAGTAAACCCTTCACGTCGTTCCCCTACTAGAAAGGGAAGAAGTCCTTGGGCGCACCCTATATCGATTAGTGCTGGTGGTACGACGAGCTCGACTGTTTTGTCGTAGCGTTCTACCAACTCAGGATAGTCAGGTCCGTAGTATCTTTGCCAGGAGTTGTCAAGTTTCTTCTTCATAGATCAACGAACCTCGTGAAGTATCGTAGCCACGCCCCGTTCTCTAGGGCCCAGTACTTTTCTATCCAACGACGCCCTTCGTCGCCAAGACGTTCCAGTTCTTCCCTAGGACCAGACAACGCGTAACTTAACGCCATCTCCAATTCCTCTGGAGTTCTAGGTTTGAACATAGGAGGCTCCGAGAACGTCGTGATAACAGATGCATTCGGAGGGAAGGGGCAAAACGCAACTGCTCCCATCGCCATCCCCTCAAGCGCTGACTTGCTGAGCGCGTCCGAACCGTAGGACCCTATTATCTTATCAATGACAATATGCGCCTGCGCCTTCTCTTTAAGGCATTCCTCATGCGGCAACTTCATCAGGCATTTGTAATCGAAGTCGTAAAGACAATGTAACCTCTTTATGACCTGTTCGATTTCATCGCTACCCTTCTGAGGACGCTTATGAACTGTACCTGGCGAATGAACCACAGTTAACCTGCTAGCCCTACGTCCTTTAGTTGCGATCGAGATAGCATGTTCCAGTGGGATCGTTCCCTCTGGACAGTATCCCCAATAGTTTGAATCGACGAGCACGAAATACTTCTTCGTGCGTATATCGTCGTGGAAGTTAAGTATCTCGTCGTACCGCCAGGAGAAGGGCGTGTCTGTAAACCACGCCGCTGTGTTCAAGCGTCCCCACTCGTTCTCCGATAGGTCAAGATGCTTAGCAACATCTATTGCAGTCCCTCCTACGAAGAACACGAGTCGTGAGTTACGTACGACTTGGGAGGCCTCTACTACATCGTTACCTTTTGGCCCTACAACGTAGTCGATCGTGCCTGGCTCGCGCTTCCTCCACTTGTCAAGGTGCGTACAAATAAGTGCTACATCATCGATCGCCTGAAAGGCTTTCTTTAGGTTATAGGACCCTCCAAAGGAGGGGTCAACAGCAATCAAGGAGATCATTCTAATTCCTCTACCCTATGAAAAGCTACCGTTGAGTCCTGTTCGTAGAAGACGTCCCAGTTATCGCCCTCAACAGCTTGCCATTCGTCAACAGCCCTCTTGACATCTGCTAGGTGGTACAAAGCCGGTTTTGCTAAACTCTCAGGAGGAGGGTTATAGTCGTGAATCACCACAATCCCGCCTGGAGGGACTTTAGGTACCCACGCTGAGATGTCACACTTGACAGCTTCATAGTGGTGATCCCCATCTATGAACAATAGGTGTACTGGTGCCTGTACGGAATCAGCAACCTTGCAACTCGAACCCTTTATGATCCTCGCGTTTAGCTTTTCAGGCAGCCTCGGGTCAAGAACCCGAACGTCTATTCCGATGAGCTGCGCCTCAGGAGCGCCTGCGCGGAGGCAATACATGCTGCCGCCCTTCCAGATCCCGATGTTGACTATGACCGGATCGCCGAAACTGATAGCTGTCACTGACGCTAAGGTCTTAAGCGCCCTCCTGTCGGTCATCGTAAGACGAGCGGGAACTGTTCTCCAGAGTTCAGATTTCTCCATTTTATTTCCCCCTCAGGTTAAGGCGCAACAGGTCGCCTTTTATGCGTGCGTGGTAACGCCTCGTATTCCTTCCTGCATAGACGTCCCACAACGAGCCGAAATCAACTAGCCAACTGTGATGCCCTATCTGATCGAAGACATCGTGAATAAGGACCTTCGTGGTAGGGCCTGCGCTAATCGAGAAAACTGCGCCACGAGGGCAATCTAGAACCTGATTGTAAATATTCCTGTAGTCCTTGAAACAATCCGTCGGACTGACCTCGATGAACTTAACGTAAGTGAAAGTTTCGTGCGATAGGGCCCTCAGCCAAGGCGGTCCAACTACGACCACCAACATTCGCCGCAGCTGATCTAGCAGCTGGAATAGGTGTCCATGAATGCTGGCCTTAACCCATACTTCACCATTGCACCAACGAGACTTTCTGGCGTTCTTCTGGAGCCAATTGGTTATGTCGCCCCACATCTCCTGCCTCTTAAGGTACCTAATGGATTGCATACCGAGATAGTAGTTGGACTTATTTCCTCGGCGCTTTATACTTGATTCCAGACCATATCGCAACTCTCTGATATCGAGCGCTTGCGAGCCTGTACCAGTTCGTTTAGCGGTACGCAGGATGCAACCCCACTCGCCGTTACCATATCTAGCGAATGAGAAGGGTTCCTTCTGCTCCAGCAGATCCACAAAGTGTTTGAGTGAGTAATCCTCCAAGAAGGGGTCAAGGCTCATTTAACCACCTCCGCGAATGCAGCTTTACGACGAAAAGCTCTTAGGGAATCAACCGCTTCTACCTCTCCCCACTCTTCGCGATTCTTGTCGTACCATTCCCGAACTGCTACATTGACGCCTGCGATGTGCGGGTTCTTACGCAACCCCTCAGGTGTTGGGTAGCAGTCGTGGAACACCATGACACCGCCGACCTTAACCTTAGGAGACCAGTTAATTATGTCAGCCCTGACTGTCGCATAGTGGTGGTCTCCGTCGATGAAGATGAGATCGATAGGGTCTGTCACTTTCGAATGACAGACTGTACTATCCTCCCATAAGAACTCAGCATCGAGATCCTGCAATGGAAAGTTCGTGTTGGCGATGTCAACTCCAAGCAGTCGTGCCTTCGGGGCTCCCGCTCTAAGGCAGTACATCGTAGCGCCCCTAAAGACGCCAATGTTGACTATGAAGCTCTCTGGACCTGCTGGGGCTTCTTCCGCCATCTTCCTGAGATACTCGCGTTCGCCCTTCGTTACTGACTTGCCACAGGCTTTTAGGTACTTCTCGTTAGCAGCACTCACCTTAGCAAACCTCCTTCACCTTCACCTTTTAGTGTTCTTTACGCGAAAAGAACTTGCTTGTCCCTTTGAATAAGTTGCCGGGTATCTCGTCATACTTAATACCGGCTTTCCAGCAAGCGTAATTGAAACACAGCTGATCTCGTTCGGTTCCTTCCAGATATGCTTTCCACCACTCCTGACCGAGCGCTCTGGTAGCAGAAGTGTTCCTCCGGACGATCACCCAACAAGCCGCAAGGCCGGCTTTTCGCGGATACCCCTCTAGCTCATACGTATCAAGCTGCAACTTTATAGCTGAAGGATCTGCCTTGCGGCGCTTTATGCATTGTCTACCTTCATCGTAAATGCAAGTGCGTTGCGGGTGCGGGAAGAGCGCCATATCATGATCGCGCAGAAATGCATTTACGACTAGCTCAGGATCAGCTAGGAGCCGAATATTCGCGTCCATATAGATAAAGTATTCCGCTTCCGGTAAGTACATATGCGGCAACATCTTCGGGTGCCTCGAGGCGCGCCTGGGATCCTTATGCCACGGCTTGCACTTACGCAGCTCCCACTTCTCCGGTGGGTTCAACTTAGCTGAATCGCTCAGGCAAATACCAGGCCAACGTATTGGTAGCGGCTTCTCGTAGTTGCCATATACAGCTGTGTAAACAACTATATTGCTCATAGTTCAACTCTTCTAAGGCAAATTACCGTGCATGATGAACCAGAAGTCCCTACCGCTAACGGCTGACCCAGGAATCTGCGACCAGGGGATACCCATCTTCCAGAGCAGATACGGTAGACTGATCTGATCACGTTCGCTACGTTCTCTTATTTCCTTCCACCATGCCTCATTGAGGAACGAGATCTCCTCACAGTTCCTTCGGATGACGCACCTCGTCGAAGCAAGACCCCAGTTCGCAGGGAAGCCGGCTTGACGATAAGCTTTGACTTGAGCCATGATCGCATCCTTGGATCCTTTCCCGAAGACCAAACAGGCCGACGCTTCTTCATAGCTGCATCTCCTATCAGGATGTTTGAAAGCCGCGATGTTATTAGTGTTCAACCACTTTACGGCTTCTTCTGGTCTCCTCAACAATCGGATGTTTCCGTCAACCCAGATCGTGTACTCAGCATCCGGGAAGATCGCATGTGACATCATCTTGCAGTAACGAGCCCTCTTGCGCGGCGAGAACCGCTTCCAGGCTGGAAGGTCAATGCTGAACTTACGCTGCTCCCAGGTAGGTGGAGCGGAAGGGAACTCTCCAGTACCCTCTAGGATAGTAGCACTCCTACCATATGCGCCGTCTCGTGTCCACAAGCCGACCTCAAAAAGAGGCCTATCAGTGAGTACAACATAAGTCGCACCATCACGCGCTATCGGTGGCACTGACCATAAGGGGTCCTTGCCTCCGAAGATTGCTGTGTACACTACTATCTTCGGCTTACTCAAGTTTTCAGCCTCCTAAAGAACAGCGCCCGGTCGTGCTTACGCCATTTGCTCTGCATACCTGATCCGCGATGCGCGTGCTCGAGATAAACTGACTTTACCCAGACGCACTTCCAGTTACTTCGTGACATCACGTGACAGTACCAGTTGTCGGAACAGTAATGTATGAATGCTTCATCCAGCACTCCGAGGTCCTTGATCATCTCGCGCTTCAACAATACGCACCAAAACGAGATCTGATCTACTACCTGTAACCCGCGCATTCCTGGAACTCCAGTATTCATCGGAGCCGCTGCGCTCTTCCCTGAGGGCCCGCTCAGGCCATATCGTGAATCTACGTATAATCCTCGCCTGAGCTGTTCGAGCCACCCGAATTGAAAAGAAGTTACATCATCGTTCAGAATGCAGATGTCTGATTCAGGATCTGCTCTCTTTATTCCTGCGTTTACTGTGCGCGAAAACCCTTGCTTCTCCTTATCGAGTGAGACGATCAACTCTACTGGTACTTGGCATCCCGCCGAGATAATAGCTTGATTACCAGTATCTGCCCCCTTCTCCCTTTTCAGAGTAGGGATAACTATCGAAATGGGTCTCTTCATCTTGCGCGTCCGAAGAGATGATCAACCACCTCTCCTCCCTCACTATTGAAAGGTTTTCCGAGGAGAAACATACCCACAGGGGCGCGGCTAAGAGCCCGTAGGAAAGCGCCTTGATCTCTATCCTTGAAGCGCATCCACTCTGCCTCCCACCGTTCGAAGAGGTTGCGCACGCGCTTCGTCTTTTTAAAGTACATAAGTCCTGTGTTCAACATTACGTGTTTCCACGTACCTAGTTCCTGTAGGGTTATGCGCCTCTCGGCTTCCTGCAGGTGCCAGAGGACTGCTCCAGGTCGATTCTTAGGAGGTAGGCTAGGTACCATTACTACTTCCCACCCGGCCTTCAAAATCCTGAAACCGAGCGAAAGATCGTCCTTCACTCGCGTATCTGCATCTAACAATAAAGTCGGATCGAAAGGCGAACCCTTAAAAGAAGTAACCTTTAGGTAATGGGCCTTCTGATCATTAGTGAAACTTGCAGGCCCTCGATAATCATCTTCTCCTAGGACCTTGATCGGAAGGCGCATGTGCTCGCGTAGGGTCTTAATGCTTATCTCTGCTTCCTTGCAAGCGTTAGGCCCTATCGCTACGTAAAGGATACCTTTCATCTAACCTCTCCCCTGGGGGTTCAGGCAGAAGCCCAGTCGACAGGCAGGGTGCAGAGTGCAGCTTTTTGGGAATACAACGCACGAAGGAAGGCGTGATACTCGTCGGCTCCCTTTTCTAGCTCTTCCGCCCATGCCTCTATGACTCTTATCGCCGCCTCGGAACGTCGTGCCCAAATGAGGCAGGAGTCGTACACTGGAAGGCGAAGATCTCCGATTACTTTCTCGGTCTTCTCTTTCTCTTCATCGGAACCGAAGTCGCGCGCCATAGTGTTCAAACTCTTCAGCTGTGCGGCTAGGTCCCACCCTTCCGAAGGATCTTCAGTTTCCACTATACGTAAGAAGCCGTAGTTCAGGAGCTGCGGGGTTAGGGTCCTGTCAGGTCTCCAGATGCAGGTGTACCTGAAGGGTACGTGAGGCGGTGCGTACGTAACGCGCAAGGACTTCTCGAGCTTTCCGAAGTTCTGCATCCGTTTTACGGTAGTGTTATCTGGTTCGGTTCTTATTACGAGCCCGAACCCCTTCTTAGGACGTTGCTTCTCGTCGAGAAGAGGCGGTCCAACTTGACCGTAGGGGTCCTCGGCTGATCCGTCGAGGATCCACTCAACCGCTGTCTGTCTACCTACTTCGATGGTATCGCCTGGTAGGTACTTCTTCAGCACGCCGCCTCTACGGATGTGTTTTATGCAAGTCAGTTTTACGTACGGCACTTCGATCCTCCTTCACCCTAGGATCTTGTGGAGAGCTCCCGAAGGAGCTCTCCACGAGTTGTTGCCTACGGAGCTACGGAGCTACGGGACCAGCTGATGGAAGTCAGTGATACCGACTGGCTCGTACCGGGGGACGAGGCCGAAGACGTAGAGTGAGTAGGTGTAGGCGGCGGCGCCGACCGTGACCGTGACCTGGACACAGTTGAAGTCGTTCGAGGCGTCGAGCTCGTCGGTCCTGAGCTCGATACCAATGTAACCACCTGCATCAGCGGCAACGGCCTGATTCGGCGCCTTCCCGGCAACGGCTTTGGCTCCTGTACCGAGGGTATCAGTGGCCTGGGTGACTGCCACGTCGATAGTGGCACCCTGCCCTGGTTCCCCAAGATGTAGGAGTGCAAAGGCGCGATGATATTCTGCCAGGCTCACGTAACCTGTCGCATGTGCGCCAACTACCCCGTTAGCGGTCTGCGGAGAGATCGCTGCAAGGACATCGCACACTTCTGTGAATCTTTCGCAGTAGTTCATCGTATTACCTCCTTATGAACTTTAGCTAACCATGAAGACGGTTAGGATTAACTGGTCGGGCCACCGAGCACGACGAACGGAGACACCTGCGTAGTGCCGTCCTGATACGTCAGTGGTGCGCTCAGCCAGGGTTGGCCATCAACTCGGTGGACGGCACGCCATGTGGTCTCGTCGAAGATCCAACGAGGATACTGCGACGCTTCGATGGTCGTGGCCTGGCGATCGCCGATCACGTAGTACCGGAAGTCAGCTAGCAAGATGTCGCCCTGCGTTCCAAGTGCCGGCATCTTCTCGCACCAGTGTACGGGAAGCCCGAACAGATAGCCGGGAACGCCTTCCCGCGCGTTAGGCTGCCACACGTAGGAAGGATTGCCTGCAGGCCCATTCATCTGAATGAGCTGCGCCATGGCGCTCTGGGATACGACCCATCGTCCCTTGGCGCTGGGGAGGAACTGCGACAGCATGTTGATGCAGTCGACATATCCGATAGCCCCTGCGGCAGCCCGTGCAGGAACCAAGGTACAACCAGCGTTGATGACGCCACGAGGTTGTCCACCTCCAGGGCCGCGCAAGAACGAGTAGTCCTCCATCCAGGCGATACCACCAGCAAAGCCGAGGGGCCCACTGAGGAAGTCGCCAAGCGAGATTGCCATGTCATCCGCAAGCTCGTCAGAAGCATAGGTCAAACCGGTCAGCTTCTTGGCGACCAGGTTCACCTTCCGGAACTTCGGCTCCGAGTCTTCCTTTTCGGCTCCCTCTTCGGTCCAGTAGAACTTCAAACCTCCGAACCAATGAGGCTCTCCGGCAGTCGTGCCGGTCTGATCGAGCACCGGCAACGAGATCTGCCGCCTAGCCATGCGGATGATAGTGGCATAGTTGCGGACGATTGCCTCTTCTCCCATAACGGTCTGCAGCTGGGGGATGAACTGCGGGGGGATAAGGAAACCTCCAGAAGCGCCGACGTTGCCCGCCATGTTCTTGCTCTCGTGGCCTTCAGGAGCGTCATCTTCCTTGAACCACTGCAGGCGTTGATCGACTTGGTTGTGAGCTTTGTGCATCCAGACAGAGTGCAGGTACTCTCCCCAGTCCTTGAACTCTGCGGACTCAGCTCCGGCTCCGGGCTGACCCTTGTTCTCAGGCTCGCCGCCCTGACCTTTGCCCTTGGGCTCGTCAGGTCGAAGCCTCTCCAGTTCCGATTGTACCGCAGCGGACTCTTCATCGAGTGCCTTGAGCTGAAGCGCCCTGCGCTTGATGTCCATAGCATCATTGATTCGTTCCTGGAGATGTTCTTTCTCTTCAGGCTCGGCGTCGTCACCCTTCGCAACGATGGCTTTGCATTCGTCGAAGAGCTTGTCGGCACGGGCCAGCATCTCTTTCCAATCCATCTTTGACCTCCTTGATATGTTCTATGAGGTGGGTGGTCGAGCCGGCCCGGCCTCTAAAGCGATTTCGATCTGAGCTTGTTCGATCTCGAGAAGGGACATCAAGTCGGCACTCTTCGGCTTTGACTCCTTCTCGGCATCTTCGTCTTCCTTCCCTGTATCCGCTACCATCTTCGTACCGCACTTCGGGCACTTGACTGAGCGGCAGGGTTCTCCACGTTTCTTTGCTTGTTTGTGTCCGCACTTAGGGCAGACGCACTTCTCAGGCCCACCTGGTTCTGCGTCAGCCCCGGCATCGTCCCCTGAGCCAGATTCGCTCTCGGACCCGTCCTCGGATTCTGCCTTCGCCTCTGGGACTAAGATGATGAGCGCTTTCTTGTGATCGCTGACCCATTTCTTCGCGCGCTCAACGTCCCACTTCTCTTTATCGAAGATGTAGGCCTGGATAGTTGTACTTGACTCACCTTCGAGCTTCCCGATACGCGCTTGAATCCCCTTCCCCTTGTCGATGGAGATCGTGCGAATCGAGTCCTTCTGAAAGCCGCCCGAGTCCTTGACGCGGATCTGGATAGTGGTCTCGGTCTCGTCGATGACCTTTGCCTCGCTCTTGTTTGCTTCTTCTGTTCCTGTTTCAGGATCAGGATCATCAGGATCTTCCTCGTAACCATCCAGCTTTTTACAGCCGATAGTGCGAGCACCAGGCATCATCCCGAACAAGGTAGGTCCGTATTCGTAAAGCTTGACCTCCCGCAGGTTGCGGGTGCGTCCGCCGCTCTTCTTGTTCGTGTAGTCCTTCTGGATCGCATCGTACGCGAAAGAGAATTCTTTGACCGCTCCGGATCTAAGCCGGACATACGCGCCATGTCCTTCAGGCGTCTCTAGCAAGAACTGCGTTCGGGCCTTCACGCCGCCAGTGGCCTCGGGATACATCTCGAGAACCTCCTGCGGAAGTTCGCTTCGGCCGACCTCCCAGATATCCAATGGTACGCCCAAGGCATCGGAAGTTGACTTCCGGTTGTGCATGTCGAGCACACGAACGTCGTGCTTTCTTTCCTGCAGGGTCTTCGAGAAGGAGCCAGGATGGCAAACGTCCTGTCCCAGATCCTCTACGCCGAAGACGGAGATCAGGTGTTCTACGATGCCAACTTCAGCGTCATCTTGTTTCCCTTCCAAAATAAACGCAGGTAGCGTTTTCATTTCAGAAGGTCTGTTATTCTTACCCATTTGAACCTCCCTAATCTCGGACTCGGCCTACTCGACGTACTCGAATGCTGGACGAATCGTGTAAGGCTGTCTGCAGTATTTGCAGATCAATTTAACACCATCACCGTTTGATCCCGAGCTTGCACCTGCTTCGTCGAGGGGCCCTCCACAGTTGTCACACTTGAGCTGCGAGACGAAGCTAGACTTAGGAGCAGCACCTGGCTTTACCAGAGACCGCATACCCCAGGAATCGTCTTCATCATCCGCTCTAGGACCTTGATCGTTAGATGCTGGTTGCTTACTATCGCCCCAAGGAATATCGTCACCTTCGAACCTGCCCAACCTTAGACCGCTGATTCGCAGCGCGCGATATGCTGGAACGCCCATTTGCCATAACGTAAAGGCAGCGTTCGCCTGCACCGGGATGTCTTTTTGTAGGGCAGGTACGTTTGACGTATCGAACTGAACAAACGTGTTTCTCCCACGTAGATGGTACTTGTACTCCGCTTCGAACAGCGCTAGTTCGGGGACGAGCGTGTCCTCCCAAACTGCCTTGCGTGCACCTTCGTAGTTCGAATAGGTCGAACGATCCAAGCCGACCTTAGCACCGATGAGAATAGGTGGAACGCCGAACGGTCCTAGGATGCGAGACTCGTTTCGAGCATCAATCTCCTTAAAGCCCATCTCTTCGAAGGTTAGCCCTGTGCGTTCGTACTCGCCACCACGATCTAGGATGCCGGTTTCCCATTTCTTGTAGCCACCATATTTACTCTTCCAGCGCTCAAGAATTGTATCGGCTATATCGTCGGTCAGGGGCTGATTGAACTTCAGCACCCCTGTCAACATAGACCCACGCTTGAAGAACAGATTCAGGAACTCTGTAACCATATTGTCGACGTCAGTTACCTGAGAACCCGGCGCGAGCGGTGACAGACCATAACCCATACCTTCAAGAGGATCCCCGGGGTACGGCAGCTTAATGTGCATCATGTCCTCAGGTAAGATAGGCAATCCGTCCCTCCAGGAACAACCTTCAGGTACGTAACGGTAGCCCATTATCGTGGCAGGCTTACCTTCTGAGGGGACAACATAGACGCGGTCTGGTCTTAGAGCATACATCTGCCGATGTATATGATCTTTGAAGATGAAGGCATTTCCATCCAAGTTAAGGTACACTTGAGCTTGTGCCTGGAACTCACTCCAGGATTGATGTTCGTTCGGCCGAGCGATCAACTTCGATAGCGCGTGATTCGGATGTTGTGGATCTGGGAACTCTGGATCTCCAGTGAAAGCCCTAAGAGGAGCAGGTACCACTGCACGCACCTTGAACATAATCGCTGAGTACACCAACGAATTCATCGTGAAACCTTCATCGATGTAGCTCTGCAGGTTTATTAGGTGCCACTCAGGAACACCCTGCTTCCAGGCTGGCCAGGCAAAGGGTAGGGCCTTTTGATGATACCAGGCCTTCGGAAACCCTGTTTTCATAATGTCCCAGGCAACCCGTAGGCGGTCTTTGAAGCTGATCATTTAAAGTATACTCCACTAACGGCCTGATAGTGTGCTAGAGCAATTGCGTCCCCTTTGTTGGGACTTCGTTGCAAGCGTTTTCGTATGTCCTTCTTCGGCTCCACTGTGAGGCCGCGTGTGGACATGCTCCATAAGGGAGCCGCTAAATCTGTCAAGATATCGTGATCCGGCGGTAGAGCTAGATCATTGCCCTCGTCTGGATCTAGGGCTTCGCGTAGGGTCCAGTATGCCTCAGCACGCACGTTTCTGAACTTTAGCTGCCCACTCTTATCGGTACCCTCGGAACCCTCTGCGAAGTTAACTGGAAAGACGTTGTAGTCATTCGCCAATAAGTCATCGTATACTGAGCTCCCGATACCTATTACGTCCACATTTATGTTGGCTTCAAGGTCCTCACCTAGAGCCTCGATTACGAGGGCTACACACGCTGGACCATCAGGGACTCCCGCCCCCGGATACTCCTTCACTTCGTGAAAGTAGTTCCCAGTGCGGGGCGCTAACGCAGTTAGGTCCTTACCTCCCCTAGAAGGATCTACACCTAAACAGGTTAGGGGCTCATCTGGAGGTTCGCGATCTGACCACCGTCGCTGCGCGGCTTTGATCCACTCCGTAGGGATCACCTGTCTCGGCGTATCCCCCTCATGGAGATGAAATAGGCCGAAGAGAAGTTGTGATCGCAGAGGTTCTGGGAGTCCCTGTAGGACCGCTTCGTATGTAGTATTTGCAAGGTACGGATTATTCCCTAGGAAAGACGGAATAAAAGTACGGCTGAGCGGTAAGATCGTCTCTCCTTTATACGTGAAAGGGTCTCCGGAATCGACTTCCTTATCCTCGCCCTCTATAGAAGCGAACCACCTTAACTCCCCAGGGATAGCCTTATCGGTTCGATACTCGTCGAGCCAGGGAGCCCAATACTGGACTACCCAATCTCCTTCAGGAGTCGTAGGTGGGTTACCCGTACAGACGACCCTACAACGCTGATTAGGATCCGTAGAACGATTCCAAGCAATGAGAAACCTAAACTGCGTCTGTGTAAAGTCCGGTATCTCATCGAAACCCTTTAAGTCATGTGGACGCCCCTTATAGTTCTCTTTGTCGTCTTCGTGTTGTACTGCCCCGAACTCTAGGGAACGTCCTCCTGGTATACCCCGCCAGCGCATGAATGTCTGATTATACCTCGCTGGCGTCGGTTCCAAAATCTCCTGACTTCGATCAACCAGCTCTCTGAGCTGTTTGTATTCTCGCCTGAAGATTATGGACTTCCTATGTGCTGTTACCGATAACCCGAGCAATAGGTCACTCTTGCCACCTCCCGCAGCGCCTCCGAAATACAGAATATCTGCTTCGGTTATGTAAGCAAG
>Ga0272444_10002745_pt1 | contig 16116 bp, 14 predicted proteins | sample SSMForm13_FD_201033 | JGI IMG/M metagenome (GOLD analysis project Ga0272444, IMG submission 201033) | Marine sediment archaeal communities from Little Sippewissett salt marsh, Falmouth, MA, United States - SSM-Form-13 | ecosystem: Environmental > Aquatic > Marine > Wetlands > Sediment ...
CTCTTCTTTGGTAAGGGTTACTCGATATCTTGGCGACATAGCAACCTCCTTTGTTGGATTGCCGCCAGTATATCATATTTTCCATAAATACGAAATATATTATGTTACATGGTACTAGGGTAGAATGGAAAATTAAATGACTGTATAGTGTTATGACTATCTCTTACAGTAGAGTCTTTTGATACTTTTTTGTGAAACAGTAATTGGCATGTCCTATCCACCTGCAGAGAAAAAAATGTACACCTCTATCCAAAAGAAACCGTGGCAGACTTTGGACACTTGTAAACAGGGGAGAAAGTGTTTTCGTTATGGCCGGCAAAAAGAAGGTCTCTGGCACTATTGTTGATGTAGTAAACGGTCGTATATACTCGGGAACCCTCGTCATTGAGTATGGGCGTATCAGCGACATTGTTCGGGAAAACAGGACTTATAACCGTTTCATTATCCCCGGATTTATAGACTCACACGTTCACATAGAAAGTTCCATGCTGCCGCCGTCGGAGTTTGCACGGGCAGCTACCATTCATGGAACCATTGCAGCGGTGTGTGATCCCCATGAAATTGCAAATGTCTGCGGAGTGGAGGGCATTGACTATATGTGTGATAATGCCGCCATAACGCCGATGAAGTTTTACTTCGGGGCGCCTTCCTGCGTCCCCGCCACCGATTTCGAAACCTCCGGCGCCTGTTTGGATGCCGACACCGTCGACTCACTGCTGCAAAGGTCGGACATATGGCATCTCGGCGAGATGATGAACTATCCCGGCGTAATTAACGGCGATCCTTCGGTGCTCCGTAAAATCAGAAGTGCCCTGCAGGCAGGCAAACCTGTCGACGGACATGCCCCGGGACTTTTAGGAATTGAGCTTCGGAAATACATCGACGCCGGCATCACTACCAACCATGAGTGCCTGAGTCCGGAAGAAGCCCTGGAAGATATCAAGGCAGGCATAACGGTTCAGATCCGGGAGGGTTCGGCAGCGAGGCTGCTCGACCAATGCTTTCACCTCATCGACCTCCATACGGACCATTGCATGTTCTGCAGTGATGACAAACACCCCGATGACCTACAGCGAGGATACATAAACGATATGGTGAAAAGATCCATTCAGGCAGGGATTGATCCATTAAAGGTTCTGAAGGTCGCATCGGTCAATCCCGTCTTTCACTACGGACTCGACATGGGACTGCTGCGCAGAGGCGATCCTGCGGACTTTCTCGAAATCGACGACCTGCAGCATTTGAACATCCTGAGAACATGGATTGGTGGGACTGTAGTTGCCAGTGAGGGAGTTTCCTTGATTCCACGATGTAATTCCGGAGTCATCAACCGATTCGATGTATCAACAAAAACTCCAGAAGATTTTGTCATCCGTGGTAATGGGAACATACTGCACGTAATAATTGCCCTGGACAGACAGGTCTATACCGAAAAAACCTCTCTCTCGCCGAAACGTTGCAAAGATATGATTGTTTCCGATCCCGATCATGATGTTTTGAAGCTTGCCGTGGTAAACCGCTATGCCGATGCCCCTGTATCCATTGGATTCGTTAAAAATTTCGGCCTTCGTGAAGGAGCGATCGCCTCGAGCGTCGCCCACGATTCTCATAACATCGTTGCCGTCGGGGTCAGGGACAGCGATCTTGCCAGGGCTGTAAACCTCATCATAAAAAACGGTGGCGGCATCTGCGCCGTCAGAGGTGAAGAAGAACGCATTCAGACACTTCCCATTGCGGGACTTATGAGCAACGAAGATTTTAAAACAGTGTCGAAAAAATACACTCTTCTCAACCGCATGGCTCAAACCATGGGAACACAATTAAAGGCGCCCTTTATGACGCTCTCATTCATGTCGCTTCCTGTTATTCCCCGCCTTAAACTCACCGACAGGGGCCTTTTCGACGGCGACCTCTTTCGCTATATCGATAGTATGGACTCAGTTTGATCAGTCACTGAAACCATTCCGCAATTGCATAAAAATCGTTTCAGAAGTGCTATCTATCGATAAAAGATGTGTGGTTTCTTGAAGGCATAAGACAGGACGGATAGCATGATTCCCGCACGACGATCGCAATTGCCTTTTTATAAAACTATTCCCCTTTTCATACGGGGTAAAGGTGATGAGTATATCCTTTACAAGCCCGCGGGAATCACGATTCAGGATATGCGTGTTGAAGAAAACAGGGTACCCCTTGCACTCTTCATAAGAAAAGAAGATAAAATCAAGGGTGTCCAAGAAACTCAAGAAGCTTTCAATTTACAGATCATAACCTATATGAAGGCGGCAGAACCTGCAAGGATAAAGGAAACTGTCGTGTCAATTGTAGAAGAAACGCTCTCGGAACCTCGAAGCGGCAGTCTTGAAGGTGTTTCCGGTACAATAGATATTCTTATAAGTGATTACGCGAAGGAATCTCAGATAGTTGCACATTTGTTAAGCATTTCCAGCAGTGATTATTCAACGGTTATCCACTCAATCAATGTGATGGCTTTTGCGCTGGGATTTGCTTTTCACAGCAAGTTGAACTATTCCGACACAAAAGCACTCGGATTAAGTGCGCTTCTCCACGATACGGGAAAAACAAAAATTCCTCCCGATATATTGAAGGCCCCGCGAAATCATCGGAATAGCCACTCGACATAACGTGCAATTGGGATATGTAAAACGAAAATTTTTCAGGGTTTCTCCTCCCTGGTAAAAAAACTTTATCTAAGATATATACTACTGTGCTAATACACTGATAATTATCATAAGAAATCCGTACGGAAAGGAGTGAACGTCATGTCAAAGGAATTCTTTGCCCGATGCACACAGTGTACCGTACCACCGGGCGAAAGAAGTTGTCTCAACCCGAAGGGAAAGGGGAAAGGAGCACCCGGGTGTCCCACCCTGTTGAAAAAGGAATGTCATGAGCAATCCCTCGAAGCATATAATGACGAACAGGTAAGAGAGTTCGCACGACAGGCGTCTATCCAGGAAAGCTCATGCTACGAGGGTAGGGATCAACAACCCTACGTGCTTCATCCTTCAAAGCCCCGCATTCAGGAAATATGTGAATTTGCCCATCGAATGGGATATCGCCGCCTGGGCTTGGTATACTGTGTCGGGTTAGCGGCGGAAGCCGCCATTGTTGATCGAGTTCTGCAGGCACAAGGATTCGAGGTCGTCTCCGTATGGTGTAAAGTAGGATCAGTACCGAAAGAACATATCGGCATTACGGAAGAAGAAAAAATTTACATCGGGCACTATGAAACAATGTGCAATCCCATCATGCAGGCGAAAATAGTCAATGATGCACAGACGGATTTTAACATCGCTCTCGGTCTCTGTGTCGGTCATGATTCTCTCTTCTTTAAATACGCTGATGCACCGACAACAGTGCTTGCCGCCAAAGACCGCGTACTTGCGCATAACCCCCTCGGCGCTTTGTATTTATCAGGAAGCTATTATGCACGGTTGATGCGAAAAGGATTTTAATGAAGACATTCGAAGGCTCACGCACTGTTTGATGAAACATATCAATCAATTCAGTCCTATTTTATTGAAGACAGTTTACCACTCGTGTGATAAAAGGAAACGATGCTGCAGTGAAGCAAGTAGTACTAATCAAAGCACCGTCAGGGGACAAAGGAGCATTGTATGATAATCCGATGTTGGGGGGCCAGGGGTTCTATTCCAGTCTCTGGGAAACAGTATCTTAAATACGGCGGCGATACCACGTGTCTTGAAATAAGGACGAAAGGCAACGACATACTCATAATAGATAGCGGAACGGGAATCCGTAGGCTCGGCAATCGTCTTATGCAGGAAAATCACCTTTCATTGCATATACTCTTTACCCATTCCCACTGGGATCACTTGATAGGATTTCCCTTCTTTAAACCTATATATGCGGAAGATGCCTCCATCGTCTTGTACGGGTGCCCCTTTCATCATTCCTCAATAAAGGAATTTGTATCCGCTGTCATGACGTCGCCATACTTTCCCACTGAATACAGCAGTCTTCGTTCCTCTATATCATACCAGGAACTCTGCCGTGGCGATTTTTCCATCGGAACCGTCACTGTCCTCCCCATTATGCTGAGCCATCCCAATAATGGAGTCGGGTATAAGTTTATTGAAGAGGATAAATCATTTGTTTTTCTCACCGACAACGAATTGGGGTACATTCATCCGGGAGGCATGGCGTATAAAGATTATTGTAATTTTTCATCAGGAGCGGATCTGCTTATTCACGATGCCGAATTTACCAGCGAGGAATACGAAAAAACAAAAACCTGGGGGCACAGTGTGTACACCGAGGCGTTAAATCTTGCGTTGGACTCCGGGGTAAAACAATTCGGTCTCTTCCATCACAATCAGAACAGAACCGATGAAGAGATAGATGACATGGTAGACACCTGCTGTCGCGTTGTACGTGAACGGAACTCATCTCTCGAATGTTTCGCCCTGTCACAGGACATGGAAATAGTGCTGTAATTCACAATTCAACCTTAAAGAAAAGGAAACTATACAATGTTTACCACTGATACAACTGTGCTGATAGTAATTGATCTGCAGGAAAAGCTTGTCCATGCGATGCATAACGGCTCCTTTGTCGTCGAAAACTTACAAAAGCTCATAGAGGGAACCGGCATCTTGGGAATACCCCTGATTGCAACGGAGCAGATCAATTTGGGTCCCACGATTTCCAGTATCGCTGATCGCTTTAGAGAAATCACACCCATTCAGAAGCGGAGTTTCAGCTGCTGCGGCGAGAAAGACTTTATGGGGGCACTTGAACCGATCAACCGTCGCCAGGTGCTCATTGCAGGTATCGAGTGTCATGTCTGCGTTTATCAAACCGCCGTTGATCTTGTACACCTGGGATATGAAGTTCAAATTGTTGCCGATTGCACCTCCTCACGGACGGAGGTGAACCGCGCAATCGGGCTTGACAGAATGCAAGCCGAAGGTGTTCAGCTTACTTCGACTGAAATGGCCTTGTTTGAGCTTTTAAAGGTTGCCCACGGTGAAAGAATTCGTCAAATAAGCAGATTGGTAAAATAAGAATCACATGCCCGGTTTCTGGACATCGGTTGCACTGCTCGGCGCGCTTTACGCCGCTTGTTTTGCAGGAAAACGTTTCTATAAAAATGAAAAACGCAGACGTATCATTGCGTCGCCCTTTCCCGGCAGCTGGAAGAGGACCCTCTTGAAAAACGTGTCACTATACAGAAAAATTCCACCGGCGCTCCGTGAGAAGCTCAACAACAGCATCAAACTTTTTATTGCGGAAAAACGCTTCGAAGGCTGCAACGGTCTTGTCGTTACCGACGAAATACGAGTTATCATTGCGGGACAGGCCTGCATGTTACTCATGAACAGACCGAATAAAAACTACCCCGGCCTCACCTCAATACTGGTTTACCCCAGCGCCTACCTTGCTCCCGGAAGAATGCATATTGAAGGAGGCGCCTATGTAGAAGGGCCCCAGATCCGTGCGGGAGAATCATGGACAAGAGGCGTCGTCGTCCTTGCCTGGGATCATGTGCAAAGAGAATCCGCAAGGAATTACGGGGGAAAGAACGTTGTCCTTCATGAGTTTGCCCATCAACTGGATCAGGAAGATGGAAGAGCAAACGGCGTCCCTATCCTTTCCGATCAGTCACGCTACGCATCCTGGAGTACCGTGTTTCAAAATAATTATCAGAAACTGCGAAACCGCGCGCATCAGGAAGATACACTTCTCGACGAGTACGGGACACTCAATCCCGCCGAATTTTTTGCCGTTGCCACTGAAACGTTTTTTAAAAAACCTCTTGAAATGAAACTGCAGGAACCTGAACTGTACGGTGAATTGGAAGAGTATTATCGGATAGATCCCGCTGAGTGGTTCGATCCCGAAAAAGAAGACGAATCTCCCTATCCCCTGCAGTAAGATGCGCGGCTTTTCCAATCGGTCTTTACGTCAATCACTCATGCAGGGGGCATTTTCAAGGAAATGCCCCCTGTAACCATCTGTTCCAACGCTATTTCCTCAGCTGTGCCGGCGATCGATAATATGCCGGATCAACGTAGGAATCATATATTTCCTTGTCCACCTTAGGGGCCGCGATCCACACGATTTTACCGTTTTCCTGATACTGCGCCACAGGAAGCATAAAATAACCCGGCAACATTTTATAGGGATTCCTCGGATCGCACATGAGACGGGAATGAAAAAACGGCTTTATCCTCTGCACCTGATATTTCATCCTTCCCAGCGAATAGGTTGTCTGCACCTCCTCCATTGCCCTTATTATCTCATCGATATCATCGGTCCCCTCAGCCCACTCTATGGCAGCTTTAATATGATAGATATCGGCATAGGCAAGATGCACATGAATCTGTGAAGGAATGCCCTGCATGCGCGCCTTTGCAATAAAAGGGAGCGTTTTTTCCGTATAGGCAATATTTCCCTCAAAAAACGGCGTAATTACCCCGGCCGCCTTTCCGCCGGTCATATCCCAGAATCCGTGGGTCTGCGAAACACCGCCATAAAGGATAATCGGCAGATCCCGTGCCGCTGAATCATGCCATTGTTTGGTAAACGTTTCCGTATCGGTAAACCATGAACTTACGTAGAAGATTACTTCGGCCTTCTTTGCGGCGATCTGCTGGAGGATTGGAAGATACATGGTCCCTCGCGGTTTTACCGCCTTACTGTACACCACCTCCAAGCCGTACTTTTCTTTCGCCACCTCTTCCCAGGGTGGAAGTGTTTGATCTCCCAGCTTCAGCCCTTTACGCCATCCCTCCGTCCAGGTCAGGTCTTCCCAGAGAATGGCAATCCGCGTTGCCTTTATAGTCGATTTGACGACCTGATCGAACACGGTTTCAAGCCATGCATAATGCGAAGCGGCATCCCAGTCACGGAAACTGAATTTGAATTTATCGTAATCGTCAACCACGCGATCTGTCAGCTCAGGGGCCATTGGTCCATTAAAAATCATAATATGTGGATACTGTTTAAAGAGCACGGCGGAATTTTCCTGGGCGGCGAGACATATCTCCGAGCGCCCCTCAACGGTAATGAAATCTGCTTTATCCTCGATGATCAGTCTTCGGGCGCCTTCGACAGTCTGGGATGTCCCTCCTTTTCCATCGACAATAATAAATTTGACGGGACGCCCCAATATACCACCGTTCTTATTAATTTCTTCAACGGCAAATTTCTGAATTTCCATGTTCGGTCTTGTCCCCGGTGAAGTCACGTCGCCGATATAACCGATCACAATGGGCTTGCCAGTCAAAGTCGCGAAGGAGGGCGGCGAAAACACAAAAAACACTATGCCGGCAATCGCAAGAAACACGAAACCGATCCTCATTTTCATCATCATAGATCCTCTCCTTTTCCAGATCACCGCACAATGAAGGAGCGCCCCGACACTAAAGCCGGAGCGCCCCTCAACCAACAATCAGCCACTCATCTTTGAAACGTTACTTCCCGCGCTTTCTCAGCTCAGCGGGATAGACATAGTCCGTCGGTGCACCGATACCTTTAAACTTGGGCTCGTTTTCCTCACAGGAGGCGCCTAGATACTGGATCTTTCCGTTATTCTGGAACTGGGCCATCGGCTGAAAGAACACATTGGGAATGGTCTTATTCATAGGATCGGAAAGATCGACCCTTACCTTTGAATGGAAGTAGGGTTTAACCTTCTGCGTTTCATAGGCCATTTTACCCAGCGAATAGACGGTTTCCGTCGACTCCATCGATTTAATCAATTTTTCGATATCATCGACGCCACCGGCATTTTCGATCACCTTTTTAAAGAAATAAATGTCGGCATAAGCGAGATGTACGTGAATCTGCGTGGGAATGTTATGCTTTTTCGCCAGCTTCACAAAGGGAATCGTTGCCTCGGTAAGCGGCAATTCACATTCGGTAAAGGAACTGACCACCCCAAGGGCCTTTCCGCCAGTCATTTTCCAGAAATCGCTCGTCTGAGCGACTCCTCCGTAAAGATTGACGGGAATATTCCGCGCCGCCGAATCAGACCACTGCTTGGTAAAGGACTCCGTATCCGTAAACCAGGAACTGATATAGAGAATTACCTGTGCCTTTTTCATGGCGATCTGCTGCAGAAGCGGCATGTACATGGTTCCCCTTGGCTTAACCGCCTTACTGTATACCACCTTAATGCCGTGTTGTTTCTCCAGCAATTCTTCCCAGGGCGGCATCTTCATATAGTCGATACCCTCTCTCCACTGCTGTGTCCAGGCAAGATCTTCCCAGAGGAATGCCATGCGCTTGATATTCGGAAACATCTTCGGCCAGGTTTTCCCCCAGAAATAGTTCATCTGAGGATAATGTGCCGGTTCAGGATCCCAGTCACGAAAGCAGAATTTATACTTTTCATATTCATCAAGCACCCGTGCCGTGAGTTCGGCGCCCATTGGGCCGTTAAATACGAGAATATGGGGATAATCCCTGAACATGGCCGCCGAATTTTCCTGGGCGGCAAGACAAATCTCCGTGCGCCCCTCCACGGAAATGAACTTCGCCTTGTTCTCGAGCAAGAGCCGACGTGCGCCTTCCACCGTAAGAGACGTGTCGCCCTTGTTGTCGGCCACCACATACTTCACGGGACGTCCCAAAATACCCCCGGCCTGGTTGATTTCCTCAACCGCTATTTTCTGAATGTCCATACAGGGCCTCGTCCCCGGTGAGAGAATCATTCCCACATATCCTATCACTATGGGCTCTCCCGAGGGAGCAGCGGCAATTGACGGTGGCGCGAATATCATGACCGCCACCAACAGTGCTGCTACGACATACACACCTATTCGTAATCTTTTTACCATGTACCTTTCCCTCCTTTCGTGATTGCATGTACCTTTATCTATTATTACTTTCTCCCCGTGTACTGACTGCAACAGACACAGGGAATTACACATACCATGGGCTTACAACCTGCACATACACACCACTATTAAGACTAATGCACAATTGATTTTTACCCGCTTTCCAGGAAACTTCGAGAATGGCCACACGATACCACAAGAAATATCACCAGATAATACGACTTCTTTCTGGGTGCTGCCTACTCTATCACAGGCTAAAACCCCACGCATACCAACTCCCCGGAATAGACTAATATCGCATCACTGCATTAAAGGTGAATTAACGCCACAGAAAACCAAAGACGCACACACCCCAATTTGTATCATGTATGTTTATCCGTAGCAAGATTAGTCCTTCGCTGTCAAGTAAATTATATTATATATTTAAAGGCATTCTGAATATTGAAGATCTCCGCCCCGGGGCGCTCTGTGGAACTATTTCACTCACCATACAAACCACACCGGTTCGTATGCCATTGCGCATTACATCCTTCCTTGATATTTCCGCTTCCGCCCTGGACAACGGGAAATGCCCATGGACACTCTCCTGTCAACGACGCGTTACACCTCTATTCATCTTAATCTTTCAGGTACGTCTCCCTTACATATTCGTTGTCTTTCCCAATATCGGTAGTCACCCATTTCACCTGGGGAGGCGATTCCGTCATCTTGACAAACCCTGATGTCACCGTAATTTTCCCCAATGTTTTGTCTTCAACCTCTTTAAAAGATTTACGAACTTCCCACTGCTTGTTCTGCCGGGTATTCTCCGGTGTCATGACTTTCATTACAATGGGCACACCACCGCCCCGCCATTTTGAACGTGCTGCTTTCATTGCATAATTAAGCGCTTTGGCCGTCAGCTCATCCGCCGTATATTTGATCGTTTCCTTTTCGATCTCGCGGTGCAGTTCCATCGCCTTGTCGATAATATCCGGGATACGATCGGCGGTGTACTTAAAATCGTCTTCCAGATCCCATCGCCCCAGAATTTTGAGCAGTGCCCTGAAATCATGATCTCTCGGCGCCGCAATTGCCACGAGACCATCTTTACTCTTCCAGTGACCATAAGGATAAAGAATGAAGTCAAGTACACCGATGCGAGGCCGCGATTTTTCCCATGTATAGCCGATGCTCGCGGGGAACCCGGTCATTGATGAATAGGCATCCATCCCGGCAACGTCAATCATCTGTCCTTCTCCTGTCGACTGACGATACATGAGTGCCATCATCCCTCCCAGTGCCGCACTGAGACCTGATATGTACCACCCCATCCACATACCCGCCTTCAGCGGCCAATTGTACGGTTCAGGCTCTGTCGGTAAATCACCTATCTGGGCCGATAACCCGGATCCTGCTTGAGTTGTAATATCAGTATCGGGAAAGTTTACATATTCCTGCGCTTTTTGGGTGTATTGCCCATAAGGCGTGATGCCGATGTAGATGAGTCCGGTATTCTTTTCGGAAAGCTGCCGATAGCCGATACCCCACGCATCCATCGTTTTTGCAGGAAACGTTTCAATCACGACAGCTGCCTTTTGGGCCAGTCGTGCAAAGATTTCACGGTCTTCCTCGCTCCTTTCCAGGTCGAGAGTCATATATCGCTTATTGCGCCCTTCCAGTATAAAAGGAATCCCCACTCCCTTAATGTTTTTGCCGAAGGGAGTCATCTTGCGGCAGGGGTCGCCCTGAGCAGGCTCAATCTTGATGACCTCCGCGCCAAATTCGGCAAAAAAACTTGCCGCAATGATACCTGAAAAATTCGATACACTGGCATCAAGAACCATAACATCGTCGAGCACCTCGGGACGTCCTTCCGGTGTCATAAGTTTCTCGACTGTTTCTTTCCACCGGGACACGCCTCCACCGGCAGTGGAATATCTCGTATATACCCGCTCCTTTTCTTTTCTTTTGAATACGCTCATTTTGCCACCTCTCTGCCGTAATTGTACATGGGGTCCTTGTCAAGATTGTAGTAGACAGGCGGTTTCAATCCCGGCTTGTCGTCATAGGTACCGATCACTTTTTTCTTCTCGAGATCTTCCAGTTCTTCTTCGGACAGGCCGAGAATTTTTTTAAGTACAAATCGATTATGATATCCAAGAGGCCGGGCCAGCCACTTCGTTCTCCCCGGCGTCTTGCTCAAACGGGCAGAAGGACCGGCGAGGGCGAGTTCACCGTACATATCATCCTGAAAAAGTATCACGCTGCCCCGCTCCAGCCGCCAAGGATCGTTGCAGACCATTTTATCATCCGCCACTTCAGCAGCGGCAAAGCCGTTATTGCGAGCCAGCGCTATAATATCATTGCATGCTTTTGTCTTAATCCAGTCAGTAACTATCGCACGCAAGGCCTCCGCATTTTCTTCCTTCAGAGCATTAAAATAGTCGGAAAACCTTGTGTCTTCGAACAGATCAGGCTTTCCCATGGCATCACAGAGGCCCTGAAACTGCGTCTCCGTCGCGCAGGCCAATCCCAGATATTTCCCATCGCGGGTCTTGAAAATAGAAGCCGCTATCATTGCCGGGTCAGTGTGCCCCGTTCGTCCGAGATTTTCACCGGTAAGACTGTGATAGGTAAAGTGCGGAAGCACCCGCATCATTGAATCTGTCTGAGATAGGTCAAGATACTGCCCTTTACCCGTCTTGTTGCGATAGTAAAGCGCCATGAGCAGCACCATAGCGCCCATATTGCCGGGTACGAAATCCCCGAGATAGTCCGGGAGCTTGAAGTATTTATCTGTCCCCGGGAACCCGTTAAGGCTGAGAACGCCGCTTGCTGCCTGTGCAAGAAGATCCCACCCAGGGAAATACCGCATGGGACCGTACTGTCCGTAAGTAGAACAACTCAGGTAAATAATGTTCGGGTTAACCTCGCTGAGACGCGAATACCCAACCCCCCAGGCCTCCGCCGTGCCGGGCGCAAAATTTTCAAGCACAATGTCCGATGACTTGGCCAGACGGTAAATCAGATCCTTTGCTTCGGCACGTTTGAGATCGACTGATACGAAATATTTATTTTGCGTGACGAAATGCCATATCGGATTCGAGTGTTTCCAGTACCTCCCCCAGTAGGTGGCGGGCCGCCAGAGGTCGCCGTAAAAGGGAAGTTCCAATTTAATAACTTCGGCGCCGTAATTACCCAATATTCTTGATGCCGTGGGACCGAAAATAACGTGGGTGAAATCCAGCACCCTGAGACCCTTCAGTGCCTCCGGCCTTTCGTTCACGCTTGATGGATCAAACAGTTTTGCCGTATAAGAAAAATAATCTTCCATAATTTATCTCCCCAGGTATGCCTTTTTCACGAGATCGCTTTTCATAAGGTCTGCGGATTGCCCTTCCATTACGATTTTACCGTCCTGAATCACGTAGCCCCTGTCTGCAAGTTGAAGGGCTCGCAGGGCGTTCTGTTCCGGCAGGAGAATCGTGATTCCCTGCTCACGAAGCTTTGCCAGCGATTCAAAAAGGCTATCGACAATCACTGGTGCGAGACCTACCGACGGCTCATCAACCATGATAAATCGCGGATGCGACATAAGGCCTCTTCCAATATTGAGCATCTGTTGCTCACCACCGGAGAGCAATCTCGATTCCTGGCTCGAACGCGCCCTCAGAATAGGGAACAGATCCATCACCCATTCCATAGCTTGATTTCTTTCTTTCCAAGCATTGCCGGGATAGGCGCCGAGAAAGAGATTTTCCTTCACAGTGAGATAGGGGAATACCCTGTGTCCTTCTGGAATATGGATGACCCCCTCTTCCACAATCCTGTGCGGGGGTAAGCCGGTAATGTCTTTTCCCTTAAAAACAATCCTTCCGGATGTGGGTTTCATTACCCCCTGAACGGTGTTCAGTATTGTGCTCTTGCCTGCCCCGTTCGATCCCAGGAGGGTTACAATCTCGTCAGGCCTGATTTCAAAGCTGACGTCATGCAGGACGGCGAGCGTCCCGTAGGATGCGCACAGATTTTTTACTTCAAGCATAATTCCTCCACCCCTTGCCTAAGTATGCCTCGATAACCAAATCGTTATTCACCACCTCATCGGGTGTTCCTTCCGCCATCATTTGCCCGTAGTGAATCGCTATAATCCGCTCCGCCGCCTCGACAAGCACCGCCATCACATGCTCGATCCAGAATATCGTAAGGCCGAACTGCTGCTTGGCCTTCATGACCATATCAACCGCCTTGCTGGCTTCCCCTGGATTCAGCCCCGCCATAACCTCGTCGATAAAAAGGAGCTTCGGCGTTGTCGCCAGTGCCCGGGCAAGTTCAAGCATACGCAGTTCGAAAAAAGTGAGATCCCGGGCCAAAATATTTCTTTTACTGAAAAGGCCGACAAATTCGAGATAATGGGTTGCCTCTCCTGCCGCATCTTCAAAACTCTGATTTATTCGTTCCTTACCACACAAAACAGCCGTAATTACGCTCATAAGTGCTGTCAATTCCGGAAAAGGACGCGGAATTTGATAGGTGCGTGCAAGGCCGAGATGGGCTCGTTCGTGGGGCTTCTTCCGGGTGATGTCCGTTCCGTCCATGACAATTTTTCCGGCATCGGCCATGAGATACCCGCTCATGACATTGACCATGGTGGATTTCCCGGCGCCGTTGGGACCGATAAATCCCAGCGTTTCCCCTTCCCGTATTTCGAAACTTATATCATCGATCGCCGTAAGGCCACCGAACCGCTTGGTTATATTTGATACTTGCAAAAGTGCCGCCATCGTCCCTACCTCCGCACGTGTATGGTTGGCATGTATTCCCGGTAGTGCCGCCTGCGGTACAGGCCGAAAAGTCCCTCTCCCCTCGGAAGGACAAAGAGGAGTATCAAAAGTATGATCGGGAATGCAACCGGTTGGAACTGCCCCATCGTCCTGATGAGAAACATTTCAAGAAAGGCGACGAAATACCCGCCGACGACACACCCGAACACCTGCGATCGTCCGCCTACCATGAAGACCAGCAGAATCTTCAGCATGTAGGTCATGGGCAGATAGGTAATACCGGCAAAAGTACCGAAATAGTGTGCCAGGAACCAGCCCATAACGCCAATCATACCTGCAGCGCCCACAAAGGTGATAATCTTTACCTTACTAATGTTGACCCCAATGCCGTGGGCCACTTCCTCGTCATCGTTCACCGTCGCCATGATCAAACCGTAGCGTGATTTGAGAACCTTGTTGACAATCAGGAGATAGAGCAGCATGATCCCAGCCGATATGTAGGCGGCAGCAAGAAAATTGATTTTCGCATTGTCAAAGTTGACCAGAAGCTGGATTCCGAAAAGCCCCACATCACCCTTAAAAATTCCCGTATAGATGAAGGTTACTTCAAGAAATACGAGAGGGAGCAGGAGTGTCAACAGCACATAATAAAGACCACGCGCCATAATCACCAGGGGGCTGAAAATTACAGCGGCAAATACCGATATAATAATCGCAAAGGGAAGCGTTGCGAGAGGCCCCCAACCAAGATAAATACTTAAAAGGGCGGCAGCATACCCTCCCACGCCGACATAAAAATTGGGTCCGAAGTTAATTCGCCCGGTTCCGACAGTCATCAGGGCTAATGGTATGGCGATAGCCGCATAAATATTTGCGGATACCATTGTATTAACAAGACCGGGGCTCAAGAAATAGGCGAAGAGAGGAAAAAGAAGCAATGCGATGGTCCAGTATATGGTATTCCGCCAGTACCGGGGTTCAAGCATCCAGTCCCACTTCTTCCCCTTATGTCGAATAACGATCCGATCTCTCTTAATCTCAACGTCTACCATAACGATTCACTCCTCGCGATTCCTTGGGGTCGTATCACCAAGATCACCATAACCAGGATCAGGGCCGACAGGTTCATGAACCTCGGTTCACCTACGACAAAACACATAATTGCGTGGGTGATGCCGATGAGAAAACTTGCGATTATAGTCCCTCTGATATTTCCAAGACCTCCCAGCACAGCTATCAAAATAGCAATCGTCATATACTGCCATCCCATAGCCGGCTCGACGGTCCAGACGGGGACAACGAGCAACATGCCCACAATAACGGGGATGAGCACCAGCATCATCGTCAAGGTATAGAGTTTCTCTACATTGAGACCGACAACACGGGAACTTAAAATATCCTGAGAAAGTGCCCTGACCGCAAGACCTGCTCTCGTTTTGATAAAAAAGAGGGCGAAAAGACCGGTCATTACAAGTGCAACGATAGACCCGATGATCAGCTGTTTTGAAATGGTGGCAGGACCGATCTCCCAGATTCCTTCAAGTATTGTCGTATCGAGGTATACTCCTTCCTGGATGGGGTATCGCCAGGATGCCGCCTGTTCCACAATAAGGGCGACAAGAAGAAGGGCCGTCAGGAGCGTCATTTCATCGTCCAGATATTTCCTGACTAAAAAAGTGTAAATAAGATAGGATACAATGAGTTGTAAGATCACCATCCCGATGATGGCAGGAATCAGGCTAAATCCGAACTCTCTCATGAAGAACCACGTACCATAGACGGTAAGAGGAAAAAGATAGGCATAGCCGAGATGAAAAATTCTAAGAACACCGCAAATAAGAGAAAATCCGAGCGCCACAAGCAGATAGATGGCACCCATTACAAAACCAAAAATGAGAATAAACAAAATTGTGTCAATCATTAAGCCCCGACTCCTTTCTGGAGATATTCCATGAACCCGCTAAGGCCTAATCAGATCACTCTTACGCATTACGCATGACCGATTACGCCTCAGGCACATCGTCATGTCCTGCCTCATTACACGCTACACCACACCATATCAGAACTTTCGGTTATTCTGCTTCTGCTATTATTTGATTTTGGATCTTTGAAGGTAGGCTCACCTTGAACTGCCTCACAATCCAGACTTGCCAATGCCAACCCACTGTGATTTCAGTGTATAACAAGTCTTAGATTGAAGTGTCAAGAAAAAATATTGAAAACACCACACACAATTTTATCGGTTTCTAGAATAATACAGGCACAATTACAACTGTAAAAAGCATGAAATGTGGGTTCTCTTTACCTTATATAAGCCTACTATTTTGGATGATGCATTATAAGATATTCATCCATTCGGAGAACGTGTATGTAATGTATATACAAATATTTACTGCACTATGTTTCCAGGGATGTCAGTCCCTCGCGAATGGCGTACTTGACCAGCTCCGATATGCTGTGAATATTCAATTTCTCCATAATGTTCCGGCGGTGGGTCTCCACCGTCTTCACGCTCACGTTCA
>Ga0272444_10002747_pt1 | contig 16107 bp, 13 predicted proteins | sample SSMForm13_FD_201033 | JGI IMG/M metagenome (GOLD analysis project Ga0272444, IMG submission 201033) | Marine sediment archaeal communities from Little Sippewissett salt marsh, Falmouth, MA, United States - SSM-Form-13 | ecosystem: Environmental > Aquatic > Marine > Wetlands > Sediment ...
CTCCAGGATCAACAGACCGATCTCATGCAACAACCCCGCCACAAAGGCCTCTTCAGCCGGTTCATAATTTATGGCCGTCGCGATCATACGGGCCGCCAGCGCCACCTCCAGCGAATGACGCCAGAATCGCTTGCGATCGATTGTCGTCGTCAACTTGTTGACCAGACCATACACTGAACTCGAAAGCGCAATGGCCGTCACGGTTCGCATTCCCATCGTTACCACCGCCTGCTGAATAGTGGTTATCTCGGTGGTGGTTCCATAGTGAGGTGTATTGACGACGCGCAGAAGCCTGGCCGCCAGTCCGGGATCCTTCATGGCTACTTTGGCCAGATCCGCCGCCGAAGAATCGGGATCATTCGAAACCCGGATTATTTCAACCATAACCTGAGGAAGAGAAGCAAGCTCCGGATGCTCCTTAACAATCTTCTGCAGTATGTCCAGGCTCATATCTCCCCCTTATTACTTATATTATAGCCGTTCTCCAGGTTTTCATCGCCCTTATGCCGGCCCGACAAAACTTTCGAGAACATATATAATTATCGGCTGGAAAATGTGATTATTTACCGGCCCGGCCGGCGATCCGCCTGTTCAGCCGCCTGATGCGCCTCCGGACAGCCTGAAGCTGCCATACCGGCATGGAGCAAATCACCTCGGCCGATAAGGCTTCTTCCAGTGCTCGCCGAAAATCCCGGACCGTATGTTCATAGTACTTGGCCAGCTCGATTCGCGACAAAAAAGCCTCCGGGGAAACACCGGTGCAAATATACTCCCAGATAGGCAGCGCTTTCTCGATCCGACCACATCTTTTATAGGCCAGAGAATGCAAAAATAATATATCATGACGATTATGATGATGAACGAGATCGCTCAGGCTTTCCAGAATATGGCTGATACTTTCGTGCTCGCGCTTTTTCTCCAGGATTTTAACCATTGACAAAATATCATCCGGCTCCGTAATCTTTTCCACCGGCGCCTCCTGAATCTCCGCCAGGTGATGCATCAAAAAATAAAGCGAAATGATATCGTTGAGATGATGCTCCTGGACCCGGTCGAGAAGCTCCGTATCATCATTGGCCAGCCAGTTGAAATATACCGCCGGTACCAACTGCCCCGGAATATCATCGGCGCGATGAAAATCCAGAATATTCTGCTCGACATTCGTCAGGTTGCACCGTTGCAGCCGGCGCCGGTAAAATCTCCGCACCGGGTGCAGAAGGTCGATATGTTCGGCGAATTTCAAGTTCCTTTCCACCCGGTTGATAATCATCCGGTCCACCAGAATCGGTATATCGAAGGCGCGCCCGTTGTAACTGACAATAATGCTCTCCTCATCGATCTCCGACCGAACCGCCTCGAGCATGCTTTCTTCATCGGGGTAATCCGGCAAAAAATACTGCCGTACCTGGAAACCGTTATCGGTCACCGAACCGAATCCGATCAAAAAAGCCACCGTCCCGGAGCCGCCCAGCCCGGTGGTCTCCATATCGAAAAAGAGCATCTTGTCCGGACGCAACTCCTCATTGGAATCGACCATGCCGCTGGAAAAATACGCCTTTTTGAATCCTGATAAACCTTTTAGATCGACCAGCCGCCGCGCGCCATGCATATAATCGGCATCGAAATCATTTATTATCCTGACGAATGTCCCGCCCGCTCCCGAGTCGATCTCGCCTCCGAGAAAATCGGCCGCCTTCTGATAACGCTCCGGAATGATTATTTTTTTTTCGGAATTTGGCGCCGGCCCGATCTGGTCCGAAATACGATGCAACTTATTGCGAAGCATATTTCTCGAGCGCCTTGTCTATAAAAAAGAGGACCGTTTCGTCCTGCTCGGTCTCCTTCAAAATCTCGATCGCCCCGCAGGCCAGCCACGAATTACTTAGATTTATCCCCTCCACGGCCATCACCCGGCGCGTTGACGAATCGGAAAGAAGCTGCGTCGTAATAATGGCCGCCGCGAAATCACCACCGATTCGCCCCAGGGTCAAACATCCCAGATCGCCGACCATGGCCCGATCCGACTCCAGCGAATCCGCGATCGCCTGAATGCTCCGGTGTCCCAGTTTCACCAGCGACTCCGAGGCGCATAACCTGGCGCCGTAGAAATCGTCACCCAGCATATGCACCATAACCGGTACCGCTTCCTCGATTGCCAGCTGCCCCGCCGTGACGGCCGCCGATTTGCGAACCGTCTCCACTGAATCCGCAAGCAGGCGAACGATGGTCTTATCAGCGCGGTTATCCCCGATTTTCCCCAGCGCCCCCGCCGCCGCCGAACGAACCCGCCAATCGGCGTGCGCGGTAACATCAAGCAATCCCGCCAGCGCCGCCGTGTCCTTTATTTCCCCCAGCGAATAACAGATACGGCTGACCTGGAGCGTGTCGCCGAGATGCAGCGCTTGCACCATATGGGGAACCGCATCGGCCCCGATCTTAACCAGGATATTGTTGATCGTCAGCCTTTCCCGCGCGCTTTTGGTGTCGTACTTATCAATCAACCACGGCACCGCCGCCGCACCCATCGCGGCGATGGAATCAATCGCCGGTTCCACCATATCGCGATATCGCAGCTCCCCGGCTGAAGCAATTACAAATAAAGAATCGATCTTATCATCGAGAATACTCGATACGGCCCGATCGGCGCCGCCAAGCAACGCCGTAAAAATCAGAAAAATTATGGCGGCCTTCTTAATCATACCACCCTACTCGTTTTGCTCTGCGGCCGGTTCGGCATCGATCATATCCAGATCCATGCCGCCGCCCCATTTCGAATCGGTCTTCCAGTAACCGTTATCCATACCGTTGCCGTAATATTGGTCCGTCCCCTGTAAATCCATAAACAGCCCCAGGGAACCGAAATCCCGGCGCGGATTGCCGTAACCCTGCGTGTTGTTTTTCCTCAGCACCAGGTAGGCATCATTGCCCCGGTTATCGATCAAAAGACCGAAACCGTTGGCCGAACCCGCCGCCTGAGAAAGATCATACGCCTGATAAATATCATTCCCGTTGCGGTCCAGAATCAACCCGCACCCGTAATCGTGCCCGCAGCCCTGCATTAAACCCTTGCCGTAATAATAATCATCGCCTCTTTGATCGAATAATATGCCCGATGACATATGAATCCCCGCACCCTGGGCGTACTGATGAGCCACGTAACGATCGTTACCGTCGGCATCGTAAATCACTCCCAGCGCCCACCAGTAGCTGCATCCCTGCCCGAAAATATCGGCCAGGTAGTTATCGTTACCGTCAAAGTCGGCGATCATGCCGATCCCGCCCGACATGTAAGGCCGAAATCCCAGACCGAAACCCTGAGAAAGGGAAAGGTAATGAACGTTCTCGCCGGCCAGACCCAGATATTCTTTATACCTGTTTCCGGCGATATAACTGTCGCTGCCGTGATAATCGACAATCATCCCCAGCCCTTCGGTCATGCCGAATCCCTGGCAGTAAAGCGCTCCCGAATATAAATCGCCGCCGTCAAGGTCGATTATCAGCCCCAGGCCGAAACTGCCCGCACCCTGGCAATGCGTATCGCCATAATACTTATCCGCCCCGCCGCCGTCATAAAGCAAACCCAATCCGAAATACCCGGACCCGCACGAAAAATTTCTGCCGTTGTAAACGTCATCACCGCCGAGATCGAAAAGCAAGCCGACATTCATGAAACCCGAAGCGATCGCGTAGTCCGAACGCCCCTGGTAAATATCATTGCCGGAAAAGTCTATGATTATCGTGGGGTGCGGATTCTGCAAATCATATGACAATTCGTAGCGATCATTACCGCCGAAATCTATTATCACGTGATAATCCTCGTCGTAAACGTCATCGGAAAGCCCCCCGATTTTCCACTTGGGATGCTTGCCGAGATACTCCGCCAGCCCGGTCCGCTCCGGAACCACCGCCGTATCCGACAATATCTCGCTTATTGATAATTCCCCGTTGCGGATCGCCGTCTCCATAAAACTGATATCGTTGAAAATATCCGCCGCCGCGCTGATCCCCGCTGAAAGCAGAAAATCCTTTTCGATTCCCGTCCCGAACTCCACAAAACGTTCTACGTAACCCTCCTTCACGTCCTGAATGGAATCCAGCGCCGCCACCGTGCGAAACTCATCGGCCGTGTCCTCCAGAATAACCTGAACCATTTCGCCAGCCAGAAACGAATACTCCTCCGCCGAAAGCCCGGAAAACACCGAGTCGCGCGCCGCCGCGAGATAATCATATAGATAATTGTCCAATTTCATCAGTAGCCGGTTCAGATCCAGCGATTTGTAAAAAATATTGATACCTGTTTGCGGCTTTTCTGCCGGGGACTTCAACCTTGCCCGATCAAAATACGACTGACCCGATCGCGCCAGATTGGCAAACGCATAACTCATTATTTTCCCCGGATCCTCGCTTCGCCAGATATCTTTCCAGGCCTCCGTATAGCCTGCCATATCCATCGGCCGGTCCATCATGGCCGCGACCGTCGCCAGCCGAAAACTATCGATTTCGGTGTAATCGTCCCGGAAATGAAGATCACCCGGCATCAGGTTCAAAAGCGCCATCAGCTTCTCCAGCCCGGCGCGCTCGCACGCCGAATCGGGCAAATTAGCCGGCTCTTCCGGTAAAATCGCCGTCCCGGTGGAGTCATCTGCAGTAACTGCCGCCGCCGGTAGAATCATCAACAGCAAAATAAAACTAAATCGTAATATCATAGTGGCAATAAAAAGACCGTCCCGTAACAGGTCAATCACTTTTTATCTGAAAAAAAACACCGAATCATTCTTTCCTGGTCAGCACCCACACCCAGGCCGGGAAAAATGGATATATCAGCCCATATAACCATCCCGGAAGTCTTGAGACCAGGTTCCCCCGATGGACCACGTCATCCGCCTCGAAAATTTCCGGATTCTTGAATATCAACCGGGTATAATCATGCCGATGAAAATCCCGCAGCAGCCTCTTCAACTTCCGCAGCGTCAGCAATCTGACGTCATAGGTCTCCTTCCGGCCTGCCAGCTTCATGTAAATATCCGCCAGGCGCGGCGGCAGCCATGAAAGAAACGGAAGAAAATAATGCCCCTCGACCACTACCAGACGGTTGCCCGCGCCGAAATAGCAGAAACCGTCCGGCCTCAAAGTCCGGAATATTTCCGACACCAACCCCGGCTGATCATCGACATGCTCGTATATCTGGTTGCAGATTATGACATCGACACTGCCGTCGGCCAGCGCCGCTTTTGTCCCGTCGGCGCATATGTAATTAATATTATTCATGGCACTCATCCGGCGGCCCGATCGCAGCCCCGCCAGGTCCATATCGAGAGCCATGACCTCCTTGAAATGCGCCGCGAAGCGCTCCGTCATAATCCCGGTCGAGGCGCCCAGGTCCAGGCAGACCAGTTCCTCCAGCGGCCGTCGGGAAAAATGACGACAAACGGCGATTATCTTATCCGCTTTTTTCAGCCGCGAGTCGGATTCATACAGAATCGGGAATCTCTCGGAAAAGGTTCCCATTGATTCGTTGCTTCTGGTTCGGTTCTCAGTCGTCATCCCGCACCAGGCTGTATATCGATGAAATCGCGAACAACGACGGCCACCACCGGGCCAACGGCTTCGACATCCGGGAAATCATCGGCCGGCGCGGCGGTGCCAGCGGCACCATCCTTACGTCCTTCACTTGCAAACCCGCCGCTCGAAAAAGAGCCTTGTGGCGCGCCGGCGAAAAAAGACGGATGTGCGAATGCGTGAAATCTCCCAGGTGCGTTCGGCCCAGCAAAATTTTAAGACGCGCGACAAAGTGAAATTCATTCGGCAGCGATACGATAAGCCGCCCTTCTTTCCGTAATAATGATCTCAGCTTCACGAGAACCTTAACCGGATCATACAATTGCTGCAAAACCTCCAGACACAATACGGCGTCATACTTTCCCCTCGGAGAATCATCCTCCAGATCAACCACTTCCGCCTTAAAGCCCTTTTGCCTGACCGTCCTTACCGCCTCGGGGGAAACATCAATTCCGCTGATGGCCAAACCCTTTCCGGCGAGAAATTCCATGACCGTCCCGTGGCCGCAACCCGCATCAAGAATGTCGCCGGATGGCATCTTCAAAAGCTCGTGCACGTACCCGGCTCTTTCCCGGCTGCGTCGATCGACCAGCTCGCCCGGCTGCTCCCGCCAGTATTGGTCGAAACAGGCTTCCTTTTCATCGAGCCGCAGCATTCACAGTCCTCGCTCGCTGACTTTCCGGGGTGATTGACTCCAGCCATTGTGCCACGGCCGTTGCGGAATTATTGATATCAAGCTCTTCCAAGGCCTCGCGGAAATTACCCGGGTAATAGGCGCGATTTTCGGCCATGACCTCCATACATAACTCCAGGCCCATGATGTCACGCACCGGGAAATGACAACCTACCCGGTACTTTTCGATGAAATACGGCAGGTCGCCGACGTCCGAACCTATAACCGGAATCCCGGCCTGCATCGCTTCGCCGAAGGTGAGCGGCAGCGAATCGGTATGCGATGGAATAACGGCTGCCGTCGAGCTGACCAGCAAGGCATTGACTTCCTCGCGCGGCAAGTATCCGGTGCACGTCACGAATTCCCCCAGGCCGCGCCCGGCCAGGCGGCGATGAAGCTCCTTTTCGGATCGGCCCTGGCCCACATAATAAAGCCGCCAGTCGGTATACCGGCGACGAAAGATGTCAAAAGCCTCAAGCAGATCGAAGACTCCTTTGGCTTTTTCTATCCGCCCGACCGCCATAAACCGCTTCTCACGGGTGACGGCGCCTTCGGTCTTCAAATCGATGGCATGGAAACTCGGCAGAAAATTGCATGTTCGGTGAGTGAGAATCCGCACCTTTTCGGCCAGCTCATGACCATCGGCGAACAAACGATCCGCCCCTTGCAGCACCTTTTGAACCATACGCCCGATCACCGGCAGTCCGGCGAAGCCGTTGATATCCGATCCCAGGGTCCATACGGCATAGGGAACCTGATACCGCTCCGATAGCCGGCGCGCCATATGCCCCGATGGGATCGCCCAGAGCGCAATTACGGCGTCATACCTGTTCAACTCGTGCAGTTGCGAGGCAACCTTGACGCCGTTGGCGAAATACCTGACAATCTTGACCGGCGTCAGCGGATGATACCGCGGAAGCTGCGAAATAACCGTCCGACCGTCCGACCATTCAAAGCGATGGACACCCGCGTCGACGTATCTGTCATCGATCCCCGGAGATTCATAGAATGGAGTCACCACGTCGGCGGTGATTCCCTGGCCCTGCAAGGCCGTCCGAAAATCATACACAAAAGGCGAGGCGCTGTCATTCGGCCCGGTCGGATACCGGTTCGTGATTATAAGTAATTTCTTCGTCTTTTTCATATCTTAACGGGCGATTGTCTCCGGCCGCTCGGTGACGATTCCCTTTTCCGGCAGAACCGTCTCCGGAGTGCGTATCGTCTCCTGCAGACGAAACTGATTCCTTTGAATTTTATAGATTTCCTTGCGAAGATTGACGATTTGTGTCCCCAGAAAACCGAATAATATAACCTGCAGCCCCGACACGAAAAGCAGCACCATCAGCGTCATCAACGGCCGGTTGGGGTTGAGCGTCTGCATCTGCCAGAGATAAATAATATACATACCGATCAATATGCCCGCGCCGATCAGCATCAGGCCGAACAATCCGAAAAGCAGCGCCGGCCTTTCGAAAAAAGAAAATACCAGGTGCGAAAACGCCGTGGTCTTGAACTTGAACTTCGAACGTCCCTGCCGCCGCGATCTCAAGACCGCCGGAAACTCGATCGGTACGAATCCCGAGGCCAGCGCCTTCGACAGAATCTCGAGATGAATCTCTTTGCCGTCCGATTCCAAATCCAGGCTTCTGACCATGTCCCCCTTGTAGCCCCGCAGAATACCGGTCGAGGTCTTTACCCTGCCCCGCATGGCCGAGGACAAAATAATATTCCCGAGTTTCGAAATAAGCAGCCTCAGAAAGGGTACGTTTTCGGTTCCCCCGTCATGCAAATACGGTGACCCGATAACAAAATCGACCGGCGGATTATCCCGGAGTAACTGATACATGACCGTCAGGTACTCCTCGGAGTACGAAAGGTCGCAGTCAATCGTCAGTATATATCGCCCGCGGGCCGCTTTGATTCCGGTCCGTATGGCCTTACCGCGCCCGGCGTTGCGCGCGTACCCGACATATCTGACCCGGGCATCTTCGGCTGCCAATCGCTTTATTCTATCGGCGCTTTCATCGGTGGAACCGTCATCCACCGCGATAATTTCAAAAGCCTGTCCGGTTAGCGACAGCGCGGCGATCATCTTCTGGAAATTCGCCGGAATATTATCGGCTTCGTTGAAAAGCGGAACAATGACCGATATCTCCATCATCTATGCGCCACCGCTTCCTTGCCATCGAGAGCTTTGATAATTTCCTGCCCCAGCCTCAGAGCCTCGGGATTTTTGGAATCGATCTCCAGCGCCTGCGCTATGTATTGCAGGGCGGATTTGTAGTTCCCGGCCCGGGCCAGCCCCGAGGCCAGCTTGATCCGCAAATCGATACTCTCCCGGTCCGTGTCAAGAGCCTTCTTGAAAAATTCCCCCGCGATCTCCCGCCTCCCGATCCTCTCATAGTACACCCCCTGCGTGAAAAGCCAGCGGCCGCAAAATTCCACCGTCTGCGCTTCATGCATATTCCCTTCCAGCATCCAACCGACAATCCCGAGATTCTTTTTATAGCTGAGCTTATCGAATTCCGCTTTCTTGCCGGCTCCTTTGTACCTGAAAAGAATCCCATGCGGCTCGACTTCCGAATGACTGATCCCCGGCACCCCGAATTGCACGAATATCTCCCGGTGCCCGAAATTGGCGCGGCAAATCTGCACCGCCAGAGATTCCGGATGGCCCGGATCGGGACCCCCAAAATCCGCCGGATAAATCAAATCGGGATAATTTATCATCAGCTGCTTCCGATACGCCGGATTAACCATCGCCCCCGGAGACAAAATATTGATCTCATTGGCCAGAGAATCAACATATGCGCAGTACCATAACGGAAGCAAAACATCATCCTCCGCCACCATCAAAATCGAACCCGGTGGGAGTTCCTTACAAATTTCCCGACCAAGGATGTCGGGCCCTTTGACATCCTTCATGTTCGCCCTGGTATAATTACCCGCCGCCGATAGATACACAAAAACACCTATAAGGATTGAAAACAAAATCGACACCCGGCTCGAATCAGCCCTGGTCCGCATCAGATACATCAGCCCCGAAACGCTGATAATCAGGATTACCGCCACCAGTGGGGCCAGGTAGTTGACCAGATCATAATTGCGGTAATTGAAATCAGCGGCCCATACAACTATCGCCAGATTAAATAAAAGCGCCAGAGTAAAAAAGAACGACGACTTTCCGGATACCTTTGCCATTCCCCAGAGGCCGAAAACCAGCGCCGCTATCAACGGCCATCCGATCTGCGTCGAGAGAAAAACCGCTACGTTTTTAAATCGCGTCACATAATCAGGCGCAATAAATAACCCGCTCACATTCGCCAGATCCGATGACCTGGTAATGGCGGCGAAAAACGCCGACAGACTATTCGGCCGCCCCCAGTTTATCGCCGGATCAAGCGCCGAGCGAAACGGCAGATAAAAATAAATACTCAAACCGGCTATAAACATCAGGCCGAAAACAAACAGACTTAAATATTTTCTGTCGATCTTTGATATATTATATAGAAACACAAACAAAAATGCCGGAGCAAAAGCCAGCGCCAGCAGGGGATGATTGGCAAATGATAAAATATAAAGCCATCCCCCCAGAAAAAGCAGCCGCTGCCGGAACTCCTTAATCCCCTTGAAAGTGAAAAAGATGGCCGCCAGAGTCAGAAATAAATGCAAAGAATATACTTCCGCCCTGACTGCCGACAACCAGACCGGCAACGATAAGGCAAACAAAGCCGTCATCGCCAGAGCCGGCAACCATGTCATCCGCGGCGTCGAGAAATAGTCCCTATCGACCAGCGGTACCTCGCGCCCCGAGACATTAGAATTCATGGCCACCTTAATCTCGGACATCTTCTTCTTATAAGCCGCCTCCTGAAAAACAGGTATATCCAGAAACCGTCTGACGATCAAAAAGAAAAACAGGACCGCCAGTGAGGCGAAAACCGCCGACATTAGATTGGCCATGAACGCCGGCGAAAAATACGGCACCAGCGCAAAAACTCGTCCCATTAACGTATACAACGGAAAAGAAGGTGAGTGCGGTAAACCCAGAATATAGTTGCTGGCAGCAAAGGCCGCCGAATCTCCCCAGAAAATAGAGGGCGCCATTGTCTTCCAATACAATACCAGTGAAACCGCAAAAACCGCCATCGGCGCTATCCAGTGAAAATGGCTTTTCGATTCCCGGGACCGCATATGGTGATTGTCGAATTCATGCTTAACCATAAAAAATCCCTTCCTTTTCCCAAAAGACCAAAAACATAATTACCTCGTATAATATCATTCCGGCCCCGGTGGCCGGCATATATGTATATTCGGCTGTTTAGCGCAAAAAATTGATTATATCGGCCAAAATGCGGCTTCCCTGTCATCTGTGCTCACCCGGCGCCAATTTTCATATTCAAAAAAATCCCATAATAAAAGGGCGGCCCTTCCGAGCCGCCCGTATTCACACCGTCTGACTCACGCCCTAAAGGACGGAGTCATCAGAGGTGCAGGCTAACACACCTGCCTCATTAATAGTCCAGGTGTCAGCTGCCGCGTCATCATCAAGAATGCTACACGTGGCGCCCACCGTAAGGTTGGTCGCGTTGGCTACCGTAATGGTGTACGTATAGATCGCCGAAGTCGGGATCTCCACACCAATCGTGGCAAAGGCATTCGGCGCACCGGCGTTGGCTACGGTACCCTGTCCCCAGTAGGTGTTATTCTGCTGACGATAGGTCCGCTCCATGGTGTAAATCTGCTTCAAAATACCCTTGGCCTCCGACTGCTTGGACTTGGTGGTCGCAGTCATAAACCGCGGGATGGCAAGGGCCGCCAGAATACCAATAATGACGACCACGATCATCAACTCGATAAGGGTGAAACCCTTCTGCCGATTGTGGAACTTAGAAAACATCAAAACCTCCTATAAGAGTTTTGGGTTGATAACATTCCTTCGGAAAGGCTATTGGGCAAATAGCCTGCCGTTTTTGAAAAACACCCGTTTATTAATCAATCGAAACTCCTAAACGCATGCCGGCCAATGAAAAACACCTTGTCGCCATTACCTTGTATGGCCGTTCTCCCGTAACGACGATTGCCTTGCCGAATATCCCGCTCTTGATTTTTGCCCGCTTTATTGCATTTTGCAAAAAAAAACGTATGGGAACAATCCCATCTTTGAAAACCGGAATCCCTGAATTCATATTAGCCATGCATAAAAAATGGCGCCATATGGCACCCTTGAACTTGAGTACACCACCTGCAGCCCTGTTATCTTGTAGGTCAAGCCTGCTTGGGGCTTGATATTATTCGGCTGACATTCACGCGAAGCCTGAAAAAATCTGACCCCAACCTAATTCATCGCATCATCCGACACACACGTCAATATCCCGAAATTATCGATGGTCCATACATCCTGGGCCGGATCATCATCAAGAATACTCGAGGTCGCCGTGGCCAGAAAAGTATTGGCGGTAGCGTTTATCGTATAAGTATATCTCGAGGTCGTCGCAATGTCTATCCAGATCGGCTTAAATGCCTGTGGCGTGGTGGCGCTGGCCGCTCCGCCCGGAATAAAATAACCGATGCCCTGCTGACGGTACGTCCGCTGATTGACATAGATTTGCTTCAAAATCATCTTTGCCTCGGACTGCTTGTTCCTGGTCGATACCGACATAAAACGCGGTATCGCCATCGCCGCCAGAATCCCGATTATAACAACCACGATCATTAACTCAATCAATGTGAAACCTTTAGAAGATTTTCTTCTCATTTTATTACCTTCCTTCCAACTCCCGACTGATCTTTCAAACGGCCGGTCGCCATACCTGCTACCGCAAATATCATTCCCGTACGGCGACTCTCCTCAAAATGCCCGAAACCGACCTCACCCTTTATATATTGTCCCATTTTTAAACAACTATCTTTTTCGAGCGGTATTATTCACTCTCCTCTTCCAGCTTGTATCGCTCCAGCTTTCGATAGAGCGTCGAATTGTCGATCCCCAGGATTCTCGCCGCCCGCGATTTTTTCCCCCGGGTTTGCTTCATGACATAATATATATATGCCTTTTCGATCGACTCCAGAGTCGGGGTTTCGGGCATATTGGCCGAGACTACCGGCCGCGATTTGCCTTCCGCTATTTTTTGGGGAAGGTCCGATACCTCGATCACATCCCCCTTCGACAACAGCACCGTTCTTTCCATGCTGTTCTCCAGTTCCCGCACGTTTCCCGGCCATTCGTACTTATGAAGCACCTCCATGGCTTCGGGAGAAATTGTCTTTAAATTTAGGTTGCTGCGTTGACAGTACTTATTGATAAAATAATTCGCCAGAATCGGGATATCCTCGGCGCGCTCGCGCAGCGCCGGTAATTGCAGCGGAATCACGTTTAACCGGTAAAACAAGTCCGAACGAAACCTCCCGGCCTTCACCTCCTCCTCCAGATCGGCATTGGTCGCCGATATCAACCGCACATCCACCTCGAGCGGCTTCGTATCCCCCACCGGCGTGATTGTCTTATCCTCGAGAACCCGCAGGAGCTTCATCTGTATGGCATGCGAGGTGTTGCCGACCTCGTCCAGAAAAAGCGTCCCCCCCTCGGCCACCTTGAATAGACCGTCCTTGTCCTTGATCGCCCCGGTGAAGGCGCCCCGCTTATAACCGAACAATTCCGACTCCAGAAGCGTCTCCGGCAGCGCCGCACAGTTGATGGCGATAAACGGACCCGAGGCGCGGCTCGATGAGGCATGGATGGCGCGCGCAATCAAATCCTTACCCGTGCCCGATTCTCCCCGAATCAGCACCGTGGAATCGGTCGCCGATATCTTCCGCGCCAGAACCTTCAGATTGATTACCCCTTCCGCCTGCCCGATAAAATTGTCGAAGGAAAAATCCTTGCGCAACTGCCGTTTCAACAGCTCGTTTTCATTCTTGAGCTTTTTCCGGCTGACCGATTTCTCGATAACCAGCTTGATCTCATCGACTTTGAAAGGCTTGGTAATATAATCCAGCGCCCCGTGCTTCATCGCTTCAATAGCCGAATCGACCGATGCAAACGCGGTCATGACAATAAAATCCTGATTTGGTTTATTCTTCTTTATTCGCTTCAGAAGGTCCAGTCCGGACATCTCCGGCATCATTAAATCGGCGATTATCAAATCATAGCTGTCCGACGATGCTTTCTGCACCGCTTCGAACCCGCTGATGGAGGTATCCACATGATACCCCTCTTTTTTCAGCATGATCTCCATGAAATCGCACATGGACTGCTCGTCATCGACCACCAGAATCTTTCCCGACATCATATCTCCTGCTGATTACCGAATACCGATATTTATGTTTTTATTCCTCTTTCCCTGAATGGGGTCGCCCACCGCTTGGTGAGTGTTGAGAAATCCCAAAATGTGCGCGGCAGATGTCCTCATCTGCCGCTAAGCCATTGCCATGCACGCAAGCGGTGATTGCTACTTTTTCAACATGCCCCTTGCGGTGGATTTACTTATTGCACTTCCGCTCATTAAACCTCTACTCTCCAACCATCCTCGGCTTTTATATTTTTATTCCTCTTGTAGGTCAAGCCTGCTTGGGGCTTGACAATGTTCTGCCACCAATTTTTGTAGGTCAGGAGCGTGGCTCCTGACATTCACGCGAAGCGTGAAATCTTCCGTAGGACAGAACCGGAAAAAGCGAAGCGATGCGGTTCTGCCATCTTGTACTGCCCGAGCGGCTGTCATTGCGAGCCGCCGAAGGCGGCGTGGCAATCCCTACCGCTCTCATCACTACACTGCATTCCATCCCCTGACATGCAACCGCCGCATGAAATCTCTCTTTGGCCGGAATCCGGGCGCTGCGTCGCGGTTCTGCCGGCTATTATTAATCTCGGTACCCCACTTCATGGTGGGATAACCTGAACCACTTCTCCACCCTCCCTAACTATTTCGGCATAAACGCCTTCCCTGTCAACCATGGCGTTTTGCAATGTTCAGAGATTAAACACCCGATGTCCCTGCCAATTGAGGCGATCAGAATGCGCTTCCCCTTAAAATTAACTTGCCTTTTATTCGGCGCCGCCTAACTTATATCCCGAATCAAGGAAAAACAGGGTATTAATTTATGCCAACGCTGCCAATTCGTATATATCGAACAATTGTCTTTCTGCCGTTCGTGCTGGTGGTCTTTGGATGGGTATTCCTCGCCATCAACCAAAGTCAGGCTTATTATTATCTGGCCACATGGACGGGCGCCGCAGGCTGGATTTGTCTGGGCATACTGTCAAGAAAACTTCAATCCGAAAAAAACGCGCCCGAAAACGGACTGTATTCCTTCCTCAGAATATGCGGCTCACTGGCCGCCGTCCTGACAGGAGTCTTCGCATTTTTCGTCCCCTGTATTCAAATGCCCGGATGGCAGGGAACGGCCGCCATTATCTACTGCCTTCTCCTGATTATCACCGGCCTCGTACTGCTGACTGTACCGTTATTATACCGAAAGCATGAGTAGCATAAGTAATTTCGTAGGGGCTTGACATTATTCGGCTATGCCCGGCGAAGGACGCTTTCGACATTTTCCCAGAGTTCTACTCATCGTACTTCTCCGTCCACTGCTCCACCACCTCGCGCTTCTCCACGTCATAAACCAGAAACGTCTTCTCCAGAATTTTAACCTCCTCATTGAGATAAGCACGGTTGTGCTGAAGCGGCTCGCCCGACTTCAGAACCTTCTTGGTCCTGACCCCGGATAGATGATGCGGGCGATCGCTTATCCAGCTGTACGGCATACGCAACAACTCCCGCTCCGCGATTTCCGTAAGATCCTCATTGGTGGCCGATACATACAGGTGCGGTGAATCTTCCGGCCGTAATTCCAGGTAATACCGGCCGTCCGGAGAAAAATGAATGCCTTTGTAAGACACCTGCCTTGTCTTTCCGGTTTTCGGATCATACATGTAGTTGCCGCCGAAACGATCGAATTCGGCTATATACAAATTGCTGTCATGAACGGCCCAATTAAGATTGTATCCCCCGCCATGATAGCCGCGAAGAGTGTCATATTCGAAATCCTTTGTGATTTCTTTCCGGCTGCCGTCGGTTAAGTCAAAAACATAGATTCCCGTTGTCCTGAATCCGACTCCTCCCTCACGGTACTCTCCTGTGATATAAGCAATTTTATTCCCATCCGGGCTCCAGACGATTTTCCGGACGTCTTCATCCAGCGAGTAAAGAACCGATCCGCTGGTATCGATAATCACCATGCTGTTCTTGGGCAGAACTTCAAAATCATGCTTTCCCTCCGGCGTAAAACCGCGAGTCGTTTCGATAACTGCAATATACCTGCCGCATGGCGAAAGGTGAAAACCGCGAAAACCGATAACATCTTTACTTGTCTCATAAATAGTAACCTCTTTGCCATCGGGCGTTTGCTTGTAAATACCCTTGCCTCCCTTGGAATATATTTTCGCCTCGTTAGACTGACCGACAAATGCATGGACAATAAAGATTGATAAACCCATTAATATGATCGTAATAATTGTCTGCCTTTTCATTGCCTCAATCCTTTCGGTCCTTCTGCCTTTTCTCCCCATACTTCTCCGTCCACTGCTCCACCACCTCGCTCTTCTCCACGTCATAAACCAGAAACGTCTTCTCCAGAATTTTAACCTCCTCATTGAGGTAAGCGTGATTGTGCTGAAGCGGTTCGCCCGATTTCAAAACCTTCTTGGTCCTGACCCCGGATAGATGATGCGGCCGATCGCTTATCCAGCTGTACGGCATACGCAACAACTCCCGCTCCGCGATTTCCGTAAGATCCTCATTGGTGGCCGATACATACAGGTGCGGTGAATCTTCCGGCCGTAATTCCAGGTGCTGTGCGAATACCCCGTATATGAA
>Ga0272444_10002748_pt1 | contig 16102 bp, 14 predicted proteins | sample SSMForm13_FD_201033 | JGI IMG/M metagenome (GOLD analysis project Ga0272444, IMG submission 201033) | Marine sediment archaeal communities from Little Sippewissett salt marsh, Falmouth, MA, United States - SSM-Form-13 | ecosystem: Environmental > Aquatic > Marine > Wetlands > Sediment ...
CAATAGAACCGTGTATTTTGATCATGCATCCTTGTAAAGATATAATCGGATTATTCTTTGAACTTCTTGAGTATCCTTTATTCCTCTTTTATTCGTACCAAAGCTTCATGACGGTGGTCTTCATACTTCCTTTTTCATGGACTCACATTATGAAACGATGACGCCATAGGAACATCCCGTTATCAACCACGCTGAATTTCCCGGGCATTAAGGTTTCTGATAAATGGAGGATACGTGAGGACGATGCGAATAGAACACATAAGGATTAGGAAGGATGTAACATTTTAATATAAAAAGAGAAATAAATTGACAATTTCGGTAACCTGGCGATCATCGTTTCGATGACCCATGGCTTTGCGTCCTACCCTCACGGATAGTTTGCCTTTATCGATTCTCAAAGAACGGTGTGCATTATGTTATTTCTCTTGACTTCCGGAACTATGCTTATACAGTGATATCCATTGTTGAAAGAAACTGATTTAGTATTTTTATACAAAAGATCAAGAGGTTATACTATGACGTTTTTCATACCCTGTATATGAAACATTTCACAAAAAAATCAAAAGAAAGACAATTCATTGATATTAAGATAATTCTGAATTACACTTTCGCCGGATGACAAAAACGGTACCTAAAAGATCGGATAACCGACAGCGCCGATACAACTGAATTATATATTGCACGAGGAGGAACTATACCATGAGAGACGACACGTTAGCCGATATAGTCAAACTATGTCTTGCCCTTGACCAGAAGTCATCGAACATCTATACCCGTCTCTCTTCTCTCGCTGAAATCGAGGACCTCAAACGTTTCTGGAAGGAAATGTCGGAAGAAGAAATAACCCATGTGGAGTTTTGGAAAAGGCTTGTTGAGATGTCGGAAAATCATATGATGCCCCAGGTATTCGATAATCCTGAAGAAACAAAATCAGAGTTGGAAGCAATAGACAACAAGGTCAACACATTATGGAAACAATTCGAAAATCGAGTCACTATTTCCGAATCATTCATTCTTGCATATCGCATGGAATTTTATTTGTTACATCCGGCACTTGAAACCCTCTTTCATTATATGAAAGGTATTGAAACCAAAGCAAATCCCGAAGACACCTATGAATCCCATATTGAAAAATTCATCGATACCTTCAGACAATACGGCGAGATCACGCCGGAATTGGAGCTTCTTGGAGAAACGCTTCAGAGTTTATGGAAGAAGAACAGAGAGTTGGCCCGTAAGAGTTCATTGGATGAATTGACGGAGATCTTTAACAGACGAGGTTTTTTCGATACGATTAAACCATTGGTACATCTATCCCTGAGAAACCGGTATTCCGTGGGAATAATGATGACGGATATTGATGACTTTAAGAAAGTTAATGATACATACGGGCATCAAAAAGGCGATGATGTCCTCAAAACCATCGCAAAAGTCCTGAAATCAAACGTAAGGGGTTCGGATATCGTTGGAAGGTATGGCGGCGAGGAGTTTATTATCTTTTTCTATGGAGTAGATGAAGACGTCATATATCATATCGCCGACACAATCAGGAAAGAAATCGAAGAAGATACACGGAATGACATCCCGGTAACCATGAGCATCGGCATCTCCCAAGGATTCGTGAGCAACGATGTCGAAGACACCATAATGACTCTTATCGGTAGGGCAGATGCGTGCCTGTACCGGGCCAAAGGAGAAGGTAAGAACAGAGTTGTCATGGATTGATCTGAACTCCGAATGACCGCACAATATAAGTGATACTTCTGACGATGCCATATTTTTGCTGAAATGACGGGCAAGCCAGGCCGGACATTGTACACATTCTTGATGTCCCATAGTTTTTCCACGAAATCATTTTTCGAACACCATAACCGGGACAAGCACACAACAAACAAGACGGATACTCTATGAAAAAATATCAAGTAATTATAATTGGAGGAGGCGCAGCCGGTTTGATGGCTGCCATCCAATCTGCCGAACTGGGTGCTGATACACTCATCCTGGAAAAGATGAAGCAACCGGGACGAAAACTGCGTATAACCGGAAAGGGACGGTGCAATGTAACCAATGTAGCATCGTTATCAGACTTCATTGAACATTTCGGTGCGAATGGAAAGTTCCTCCGACAGGTCTTTTCCCGCTTTTTTACTGAGGACCTCATGGCCTTCTTCGAAAGCACCGAAGTCCCAATGATCGTTGAACGGGGCGGACGAGTTTTTCCGGCCAGCGGTGATGCCCGCCATGTGGTCGATGGACTGGTACGACAGGTTCTTAACCATGGTGTCGATCTGCAGACGGGTATGACGGTGAATCGGCTCCTTTTCAAAGGAAAACAGGTGGTCGGCGTGGAAGTACACCAGTCCCCGATACCGAGGCTTAGCACCACAACCGAACACCATTCCGTGATAAAGCGCTATGACGCAGACTCTGTTATCATCGCCACCGGCGGTGCTTCATATCCCGCGACCGGATCGACAGGCGACGGCTATCGCCTTGCAGAATCGGCGGGACATAAAATCGTCCCGGTTCGACCGGCGCTGGTACCACTCGAGACTGCCGGTGATGTTGCCCCCCGATTACAGGGATTGAGCCTCCGTAATGTAACTGCCGGCGTATGGGTCAACGGAAAAAAGCAGGCTGAGGCAATGGGAGAACTTCTTTTTACACATTTCGGTCTGTCCGGACCGATTATCCTTTCTCTGAGTAGATACGTTGTTGACGCTTTGCGTATGAACCGGAAAGTAGCTCTTTCTATCGATCTGAAACCGGCGCTTGATTATCCAAAACTGGACGGACGGCTCTTACGAGATCTGAATGAACACGGCAAACAGTATTTTCGTACAGTGCTCAAAGGATTGCTTCCCAGAAAGTTGATCTCTGTTTGCATAGATTCTACGGGAATCTCACCGGATAAACGGGGACATCAGGTAACAGTCGGAGAACGTAAACGACTTCGAACGTGGTTGAAAGACGTTCGTTTCGATATAACAGGCTACAGACCTTTTGAGGAGGCAATCATTACCGCAGGTGGGGTGGATACGCGAGAAATTGATCCGCGAACACTTGCCTCACGACTTGTAAAAGGTCTTTATTTTGCCGGCGAAGTGCTCGACATACAGGCAGATACGGGTGGCTATAACCTTCAGGCCGCGTTTTCTACCGGGTGGGTCGCCGGTCGACAGTGCGGATCTGTTTCAAATTAATAGAAAACGATCTATCGCATGAGAACTCATGGTAAGACGTGGGCATGAATAATCGCCTTATCAATGAGATGAGAACATGGGTTACCACGACCGGCAATAACTACGACGTTTCCGTGAGTTCTTCAAGGATTTGGATCACTTTTTTATTATGAGGACTTACTGACAGGACAAAATTGAGTCGTTGGATTATTTCCTCTTTCAGAACATTATCCGGATTCGAACGGTATTGTGAATACTGTACTCGAGCCAGGTTGACGTGGGCTTCTTCTTGAAAGGTGTTGAGAGAAAGGGAGCGCTGGTAGGCAGCAACCGCCTCTTTATAATCTCCACTATCTTCGTAAACAGAGCCAAGATTATTCCAGGTTTCCGAACTATCAGGCTGCACCTTCAATACTCTTTCAAAATATGCAATAGCCTTTCCATAATCACCGAGTTGTACATAAAGATTCCCGAGGTTGAAATTTGCTTTTACATGGGTTGGGTCTCTGTCGACCACATTTTCATACTCTTGAATAGCTTCGTCAAACATATCATACCGGTCATAGAGGACAGCCAGGCAGAAAATCGGTGCTACAGCATCACGATTTGTTGCGATCGCTTTGCGGTACTGTTCAACAGCGCCGTAATAGTCCCCTTCAAGCTCAAGGGCCTGAGCAATGTTGAGCATCGCCTCCATATTGCCGGGGTTTAATTCTAAAGCCTTCTCGTAAATTTGCTTGGCACTTCTCGATCTGTCCATTCTTTCATAGACATATCCCAAATTATTATAAGCTTCGAAATTGTCCGGCTCCAGCGCTACTGCCTTTTCGAAACACTTCAGTGCTTCGTCATAATTTTCCCTCTTGAGACATATAAACCCCAGATTCACATAAGCATCCGTCAATGAATCGTCAAATTTTATGCTTTCTCTATACGCGTCAACGGCTTTATCTGAATCCGGTTCAAGAGTATCGTATCGATATCCCTTGATGAAACATTCCCGTGCACGTTGTTTTGCATCCATCATCATCGCCTTTTTAACCATTGAATGTCATCAACTGTTCCGTTTTATTAACCAAATTGATCTAACACGACGGTCCTGATTTCACCCCACACGTGAACAGGATCATCAATGTGAGAAGCAACCAACTGTGGATTTTTCTGTAATATTTGTGCCGCCAGACTCCCGGCTACCTTGACCTGCTGTTCTCTTGTTGAAAATTTTGCCTGTTCAATAACAGTGGAAGGAATTTCTATATCAATAACATAATTTCCAATTTCAAATTTTTCAACAATCCCTTCCCGGTCCACCATCTCCTCGGGTGTGACTTCTTGAACCACTTCTTCCCCTTCTTCTCCGACCGTCTCTTCCGAAACCATGGGTTCAGATACAGGTTCTTCAACAATTGTCAACTCCGGAACGGCCACCTCCGATACAACCTCTTGTACAACTTCATTTTCTTCTTCCTCGGCTGTCTCTTCCGGTTTCGCGGTTTCAGGTACAGTTTCTTTAACAATTGTCAACGTGGGAAAGGCCACCTTCGGTGCAACCTCGCTTACAGATTCTACCAAAGCATTCGTTTCTTCCGGAGTTCCTGTCAGCCCAGCTTTGGATTCCTCAGGTATCGCTTCGCTGACAATTTTATCCTGACCGTATTCTGCTTTTTTTACAACTTTTTCATCCGTTTTTTTCCTGGGTCTCCTTTTACCGACGGCAGGACGAGTCAATCTTTTAAACCGTTCGCCGATCTTATTGACTAATTCGCCACTAACAGTATCGAAGTCATTGGTCTCGCCCGCCTTTAACGACAATTTTGCAATCTTGTTGATGAGACGGGGAACACCATTCTCAGAATGCTCGTAGAGGGCTGTAACAGCATCGTCCGAAAAAATCTCCTTTGTCCCTCCTCCTGCATGCTTTATTCGTGTTTCAACATACGTCTTGACTAATTCCGGAGACTCTATCTTATCAATCCTGCTGTACGTTCCGATCCGTTGAAACAGGTTGGCCCGTTTGGGATGTTCCAATCGCCGAGCCAACTCTATTTGCCCGGCCAGAACCATGGTGAACAGATTGTTTTGATCTTGCTGCATATTGGTGAGCAGCCGTAAGCTTTCGAGATTTGCAGGTGCGATTGCATTTGCCTCATCAATAAAGATAAGAACCCGCCTACCCCCATCTAATGTCTCAAACAAAAGTTTATTAAAGGTTTCTAAAAGATCGACTTTTCTTTTTTCCGCACATTGTTTCCCGGTGAGCTGCCCTATGATTTCCCGTAAGATCTGAATAAAGCTGATACCGGGATTGGTAATGAGAGCCATCCTGTACTTATCCGGATCAAGGGAATCGATTATCATACGAAGTGACATCGTTTTACCCAGACCAACATCACCAACGATTACTGCAATGCATTCATCCCCTTCTTCAATTCCAAATAAAGTTTCCGCGATGGCACTTTCCATCGACGCATGGCAGTCCACATACATAGAGGGGTCGGGTACGTTATCGAAAGGAGGTTTGTTAAGACCCCAATATTCATAATACATAAGACGTAGCCTCCTCGCTTCTAGTAAGATAATCGAGAACGTCTTCCAGCGAGAAACGCCTCAGTCTGCCTATTTTATAACTTCTCATCTGCTTTTCTCTCACGAGTTTCATTAAGAACCATTTACTGACCTGTAGCATCTGACAAACATCATCAGGCTTAAGCATCTTTACCGTATGCGCCTTCTGTACATAAAAATTGAGGATAAGTTGTCCACTTTCTCCGTGCTGCACATCCAGTGAAAGATTACCTGACGTTTGATGCAATAAAGATCTGACATATTGATTCGATTGCACAAGTTCGGATTGCTCAGGCGTTAATTCAAATGAGAGTATCTGATCATTTTCGTGAACCCTGGCCTCAGGAGGGCTACCTTCTCTTTCATCATGACGTACACTTTCAGGCATTGAACTCGATGATACCACTGATGATCTTTCAGCTTCTATCATTTCGAAATCAGCCATAGATGGCGTTCTATCATCTGTTTTTTGATGTTCTCTCTTTCTTCTTTTAACGATGCAAATTTTTTCCATAACACTCTCTTTTGATATTTTTATTATGGAAAACCGTCAAGCGACAGTTTATCACCTAGCATAATAAAAGATTATAGTCTATGAATCTCCAAAAATCGTATGTACCGGCAAGGAGTTGATTAGTCGGGAGACATTAATTATATCGGTTCATTGCAAGATTTAGTTGATTATTTTTTTCACATACGGACGGTAATTTTTCAATAAGGCTCTTATTTTCGAAAAAACATGACATCTTTCGCCGTCACAGGCAGTAGTGTGGTTCCAGTATTCTGAATACTATCATAATCTATTCTGGATTTCTTTTGTCAGCGATACAACAAGATCGTCCCGGTTTGAGCGTGTCACTTCAATGATTTCCACATCTGTCCGTGATTTTACATCGTGGATAAACCCCCTTCCTTTTAACGCGATGCTTCCGAATACGGGAATGTCAGAATCCAATAGCTCCGTTACCTTTTGACAAAATTGTCGCGAAAAGCATTCCATCCTGCCGATCTCATCGATAACAGATATCTGAACTCCCCGTGAACTGAGCAATGGAAGAACCAGGTTTTCAAATCCGGCAACGTCAACACCGTATTTTCCGACACGGTGTCTTGCCCTGAGGTCTTTATGGGCGAGAATTCCTTTTCGGCCATCAAGTGAACAGATCTCAAATCCGACTCGAGTACCGGAAACACGCATCTCGCCGGTAAAGAAACCGTTACAGGAAATTCCCGATGGTAGTTGATCGAGAACCTTCTGTATCAAGGTTGTTTTTCCGACACCGGGAAGGCCGGTTATAAAAATATTTTTTTTATCCATAAAGGGTCCTCAGCTTTTGTCAGTATTGTCCGGTTATGTTTTTTACACTTAGTTAATACCAATACCATTACAAAAATCCCCCCTGGCCCAGACCGATCACCCTAACAATAAGCAAGGTTCAACATTCCGGGGGTTATTTCAAAGGAGCTTTTTCATAGTTGCTTCAATTGCACCAGGGCGGGCTCTAGCTCCCCTTTAAAAAAGGGGAGGACCTCATTCTTGCCCGCTTTTTTATGCCGCTATTTCTGTTAAAAGAAACTGACTCACTTGCTATTGAGAAATTCGTTATGATATTATAGATAATTATGTGAGAATTCAAAGTGATTGAAGAATATTTTTTAATCTCATCATAATAATGTTATGCGGCAGGTATCATTATGGATTTCAATGTTATTCTGGGAGTCATCGGGGGTTTAGGACTCTTTCTTTTCGGTATTCACATTCTCAGTGAATCACTGAGAAAACTTTCTTTGGGCCTGCTGAAAGACCTCCTGGAAAAAATTACATCCAATCGAGTTAAATCCGCCCTGATGGGCGTCTTTGTTACTTCAATCATACAAAGTTCCAGTGCCACCTCCGTCCTGCTGATCGGATTTTTAAATGCGGGACTCATAACACTGACTGCGGCACTTCCCGTTATTTTCGGAGCCAATATCGGTACGACGATCACGGCCCAATTGATCGCCTTTAAATTAACCAAGTCGGCTTTTTTGTTCGTCTTTATTGGCGCTCTGATTTATCTTTTTGCAAAGAAAAACAAAAACAAGAATAAAGGCCTTGCAATCCTGGGGTTCGGAATTCTCTTTCTGGGACTTGCCACCATGAGTTCCGCCGTTAAACCCCTGGCGGGTAATGAAACGGTTACAAATCTCTTTCTGCATTTCGGGACGAACCCATTCCTCGGAATTCTCACGGGGTTAGTCGTTACCGTCATTCTGCAGAGCAGCAGTACCACCATTGGAATGGTTATTGCCTTTGCTTCCGTCGGATTACTCGACTTGCCGTCCTCTGTCTACCTGGTCCTCGGAGACAATATCGGCACCTGCATCACCGCAATTATTGCCAGCATCGGCGGAAAACTTACCAGCAAGAAACTTGCTCTGGGTCATTCCCTTTTTAACCTTATCGGAACATTGATTGTCTTGCCGTTTATCCCCCTGTACCTCCACTACATGCCGATGATCTCAACCGATATTGCACGACAGATCGCCAACACCCACACAATATTCAACGTGGTCAATACAATCATTCTACTCCCATTTATACCGCTTTTCATTAAACTTCTCGACAAGATGGTCCCCGGCAAAGACTATGAAAAAAAAGAAGCAAGATTTCTCGACAGGAATTTGCTGCGTACACCCCATATGGCTCTTGCGGCTGTCATTAAGGAACTCTCTCTTATGCTGAGCATCTGCCAGGACATGCTGGAAAAGGCCCGAATGTGTACCATAGAGTATAATCATAAGCTCAAAAATGAGATTACCATGGATGAAGAATCCGTTGACGATATGCAGAAACATATTACGGAATATCTGGTTGAAATTACGCAGAACGAACTGACGGAAAAACAGCGGAGATTAGTTCCGTCAATTCTTCACAGTGTTAATGATATTGAAAAAGTGGCCGATTACTGTGAAGGTATTGTCACACTAGCTCAGAGAGCCTATGAGCACGATCTGAGTTTTTCTCAGCCCGCCAAGGCAGAACTCGAAAAACTATTCGATAAAACGGCTACGCTGATGAGACAAACCAAGAAAGCGATGGATTATAACGATCATAAAGCGGCAACCATTACCTTAAACATCGAACATGAAATTGATGAACTGATCGATCAGTATAAACTGAACCATCTTATGAGACTTGAAGAAGGTCTGTGTATCAGTGATGCCGGACTCGTCTATTCGGACATCCTAACCGATATCGAACGGTTAAATGATCATCTCTGTAACATTACGAAAGGCATCCTGCACATCGGCAAGCGGTAAGGAATGATCTAAGAGATATCGGCAAATTTGTAGCCGACTCCCCTGACTGTCAGTATGTACCGAGGCTCCCCTATATTCTCCTCAATGTGAGCCCGCAGACGCTTAATGTGCACATCAACAGTTCGCGGTTCTACAAAGGACTCACCCCATACATGATCCAAGATCTGATCTCTCGTGTATACTCTGCCGGGGCGTCGTGATAAGAATCTCAATAATTTAAATTCGGTAGGACTCAGATCAACGTGTTTACCATTGACGATAACAACATGGGAACTGAAATCAATATGGAGGCCTTTAAAATCAAAGGTTTCATTTTGTTCTATTTCTGACGAAACAGCAAACCGTCTCAATACGGTTCGTACGCGGGCCAAAAGTTCCCGTACACTGAACGGTTTTGTCACATAATCATCCGCCCCGATTTCAAGGCCGAGAATTTTGTCTATCTCATCACCCTTTGCCGTTACCATGATAACCGGTATTGCACCGGTGTCTTGATCTTTTCTGATGACAGCGCATACATCCATTCCCTGAATTCCCGGCAGCATGAGGTCAAGAATGACAAGGTCCGGCTTTTCGGCCTTTACTACTTTGAGTGCTTCTTCCCCGTCATACGCTCTTATCGTTTCAAATCCTTCTCGTTCCAGATTGTACACAATTAAATCAACGAGATCCTTTTCATCATCCACAACCAGAATCTTTTCCGGCATGCGATATCCTTTCCTTCTTTACCATGTCTGACACTCAGCATACGTGAGTTGAAAGAATTGGAAGGCTACCCTGTATCTTCACCTTTATAAACAGGAAAGTAAAGAGAAACTGTCGTACCGATACCCAGTTGACTCGCAATTTCAATTTTACCATTATGTGCAATCATCAGATGTTTTACAATGGACAAACCGAGGCCTGTTCCTCCGAGTTCACGTGATCGTGTTTTATCGACTCTATAGAACCGCTCTCCGAGTCTGGGGATTTCGTCTTTCGGTATCCCGATTCCCGTATCTTTAATCTCTACCACTACATATCCTTCAGAATCATCAAATGCTGCAATAGATATGCTTTCGGATTCGGGAGTAAACTTCACGGCATTATCAAGGACATTCAACAATATCTGATTCAGTTTATCTCTGTCCGCAATGATGGGTGAGAGATCATCCGGCATATCTTTCTCGATCGTTAATGCTTTGTTCGAAGCTTTTGGCTCAATCATGGACAGAACGCTTTCAAGGATACCGCTTACTGAAACGCTTTCGAAAAACAATCTCGTTTCCCCCAGTTCGATGTCGGACAGTTCCAACAGGTCGTCCACCAGTCGATTGAGCCGCTCGGCATGTTTGCCGATTGTCTGTAAAAACTTCCGCGCCGTCTCTTCCTCTTCAATGGCACCATCCTGCAGGGTTTCAATGAAACCGAGAATTGCGGTCAGCGGTGTCTTAATCTCATGGGATACGTTTGCCACAAAGTCGACACGCATCTTTTCCAACTTTTTTAACTGAGTTACATCGTGGAAGACAATCATCGTCTTTTCCTCACCCTTGGGCAAACCCTGAATTGAAGAAATGTTCACATCCAGGATAGATCCATTCACCGCTCCGAGGGAAATCTCCCGTGATACCGGCTTCCCCGTCTCCTTATAATCTTCAAGAGCATTTTGCAGTTCAATATTTCTGAATGCTTCAAGGGGTGTCCTGCCGAGTATATTACGACGTCGAACACCGAATATTGATTTGAATGACTTATTGAGTGCTTCTATCCTGCCCTGACTATCGAGCACCAACACTGCATCGGTCATGCTGGCAAATGCTGCTTCCAGTTTCCCCTTTTCCTCATTGGCAAACTGCACCTTTTCCCTGAGTTCCGTCATCATGAAATTTATATTTCGGGCAAGACGTCCTACTTCATCGCTCGAATCGATGAGGAGCGTCCCTGAGATTTCCCCGTCTCTCAATTTCTGAGTAAACTGTTCCATCTCCTGGATCGGGGAAACCAGTCTGGCCGAGAATATAAACGCGATAATAAATGAAAGAGCTCCGAGGAGCAGAATTGACTGAAAAATTATCCAGTTGAATTGCCTGATAGAATTTCGAACTTCGAGAAGCGGACGGGCCAGACGGATATAACCCTTAATATCCGATCCTTCTCGAATGGGAAGCGCCACATAGAGTGTGTCGATCTGCAATGTGTGGCTGTACCGTTTCGACGCTCCCTTTCCCTTGATTCGTGCTTCCTGGATTTCAGTCCGATTGAGGTGATTATCCATTTCGGAAACCTTAGCTTCAGAATCGATCAAGACAGTCCCTGTTGCATCGATGACTGTAATTCGTGCGTCAGCTATCTTTGCTAATTGATCGAGCTTGTTTTTGATATCCCCTCTCGTGTATGCCAGATCAATCATGCCGGCATAGGTGGTCAGGTCAGTTTCGATCTGTTCCAATAACCGCGCTTTGATCTGCCGCGTGGTCTGAAAACCTATAACCACCACTGAAAGGAGAATGATGATGATATACGTCGCAAAAATTTTGTAGAATAGATTATTTTTCATGATGGGGTCTCTCGCATATCTTTTTATTGAGTTTCTAACATATCTTTTGAGATTTTTTCTCTCGATTCTGATGCCTCACGTTCTTACCCGTTACCAGATAAATAACCAGAATTGCGATACTCGTTGCGTGGTCGGATATCCGTTCCAGGTTTTTCGAAATCTGCATAATGAGAATTGCCCGATGAATTGTCCTCGGATCTTCAAGCATAAAGGTAAGCAGCTCCCGAAAGATCTGGTCATTGAGACTGTCAACGATCTCGTCTTCTTTGATAACTTCATCGGCAAGTTCGCAATTTTCTCCTACCAGGGCATCAAGACTTTTCTTTATCATTTTCTGAGCAATATCGGACATCCGGGGAAGGTCAATATACGGCTTAAGCTGCGGTTCTTCATTCAGGGGAATAGCTTTTTCGGCAATGTTGACCGCCATATCGCCGATTCGTTCGAGGTGAGCATTAATTTTAATGGCGGTGGTGAGGAACCGCAGATCCCGTGCAACCGGTTGTCTGAGAGCAATGGCATCGATACACTTTCCTTCAATCTCTTCATCAAGCCTGTTAATGACCGCATCGGCTTCAATGACCTCCCGTGCAAGCTCCGAGTTTCTGTCAAGGAGAGACTTCATCGCATTCTGAATCGCTTTTTCCGTCAGACCTCCCAGATACAGGAGATTTTCCTTGATATCCTGCAATGCCCTCTCATAGCTTCGACTGGTGTGTCCTCTTTCTTCCATGTTTTTTCCCTCGATTGTTTACCCGAATCGTCCCGTAATATAATCTTCCGTCTGTTTTACATCCGGTTTGGTGAAGAGCTTTTCCGTCCGACTGAATTCGATCAGTTTCCCCAGATAGAAAAACCCAGTGTAATCCGAAACCCGCGCAGCCTGCTGCATGTTGTGGGTAACAATAATAATGGTATAGTCTCGTTTCAGCTCTTCAATCAGCTCTTCAATCTTTGCCGTTGAGATCGGATCCAGTGCAGATGTCGGTTCATCCATCAACAGGATATCCGGTTTCATTGCCAGTGCCCTTGCTATACAGAGCCGCTGCTGCTGACCCCCGGAGAGCATCATGGCAGATTGCCCCAGAATATCTTTCACCTCATCCCACAGTGACGACTGTACGAGGCTTCGCTCTACCAGTTCTTCAAGATCCAGCTTGCTTCGAACGCCATTAAGTTTCGGTCCGTAGGTAATGTTATTAAATATTGATTTGGGAAACGGATTCGGTTTCTGAAAGACCATACCGATTCTTCGTCTTATATCTACCGGATCAATGTCCGGTTCATAAATATTTTTCCCCTCAAAAATAACCTCGCCCTCAACGCGCGTCCCGTCAATGAGATCATTCATCCTGTTCAGTAATCGAAGCAGTGTTGACTTCCCGCACCCTGAGGGACCGATGAGGGCGGTCACCCTGTTTTTTTTAAAGTCCATTGAAACGTCAGTGAGTGCTTGAAAGGTACCGTAGTAGAAATTTACCTTTTTTGTTTGTATCACAAAATTATCGGACACCGTTACCACCTTTTTTTCTTCCGAATATAACTTCTGATAATGATTGCAATCAGATCGATCCCCAACACAAGGGCAACCAGCACGACGACCGTTCCATATTGAATGTGCCGTGTCTCTTCGATACGCGTCCCCGCGGTCGCGAGGACATATACATGGTAGGGAAGCGCCATGACCTCATCGAAGATTGAAGCGGGAAGTTTTGCCGTAAAAAAGGCCGCCGCCGTAAACATGATCGGTGCCGTTTCCCCCGCAGCACGACCGATACCCAGAATCGTTCCCGTCAGGATACCCGGCAGGGCGTTGGGCAAAACAATCTTCATTACCGTCTGCCACTTGGATACGCCCAGCCCCAGAGAAGCCTCTCTGAATGTCTGCGGTACGGCCTTCAACGCCTCCTCGGCAGCACCGATAATCGTCGGCAGAATCAGAATACCGAGGGTCAGTGCGCCGGACAGTATACAGGAACCGAATTTCAGAAATACAACGAACAGTCCCAAACCGAACAGTCCGAAAACGATCGACGGCACACCGGCAAGGCAATTCACGCCGACACGAATCATCCTGATGATAGGGCCCTGTTTGGCATATTCGCTCAAATATATCGCTGAGGCTATCCCCAGCGGCAGCGCAACAATGATAGCCCCGGCAGTCAAATAGAATGTACCCAGTATGGCGGGCATGATGCCGCCCTTCGTCATGGAGTCCCGGGGAGGCAGTGTCAGAAAGTCCCAGTTAATGGCGCCGATTCCGTTTATGAATATATACGCGAGGAAGCCGCCTATGGACACGGCTATGACAAAGGCGGACAAACGAACGATCGTAAAAAATGTATTCTGTTTCAAATAGCGCATGTTCATAACGTTGCCGATCCTACCTCTTTAAATTTATGAGAAACATAATCTGCTATTAAATTAAATCCCAGGGTCAAAACGAAAAGAACTATGCCGGTGGCAAACAGTGCATGATAGTGGTTACTCCGAAACGGTGCTTCACCCATCTCGGCGGCAATACTGGCGGGCATGGGCCGTACCGAATCAAAGATACTTTCAGGGATTGCGGCTGCACCGCCTGCCACCATGAGGACGACCATCGTTTCGCCGATAGCCCGTGCCATCCCAAGAATAACGGCCGTGGAAATCCCGGAGAGGGCTGCGGGAATTATGATGCTGAAAATTGTTTCAAATCGTGTGGCACCCAGGGCATACGAAGCTTCTTTAAACTCCTGCGGTACGGAATATAACGCATCTTCCGAGAGACTTGAAATGGTGGGAACTGCCATGAAAGCCAGCACGATGGATGCATTGACGATATTCAGTCCCGTGGGCAGATCAAATGTCTCCTGAAGCCACGGGGCCAGAACGGCCATACCGAAAAAGCCGAGCACCACCGACGGAAGCCCGGCAAGAAGTTCGATTACCGGTTTAAAAATCTCTTTCACGATGGGTGGGGCTATCTCGGCGATATAGACGGCAGAAAGGATACCTAACGGCACTGCGATAAGTGAAGAGAACAAAGTCACAACGAGAGAACCGACAATAAGCGACCATATCCCGAAAGAAGGGGGATCATAGGTAGGATACCACAGATGTCCAAAGAGAAAATTTTTGATCGATACAACCTTAAAAATAGGAATCCCTTCCAGGAAGAGAAAAACAATAATAAGGCCCAGAACAAACAGAGATGCCAGAGCGAACAATAAGAATAAATTTTTAATAATCGCTTCTTTCAGTTTTCTTGGCATAAACATTTCCCGGTCAAGCAAATCAGAGCACGGGGCCGAAGCGTCACACTTCAGCCCCTGACAGTTTTGCTCATTAATAGAGGGGAATAAAACCCTCTTTCGTTACGATCTCCTGCCCCTTTTTACTCACGATGAAATTGATGAAATCGGCTGTCACTCCCGTGGGCCATCCGTTGGTAAACATAAACAGGGGGCGTGCAACGGAATAGGTCCCGGACAGGGCGTTCTCAACCGACGCATCAATGCCGTCTACTTTGAGCGTTTTGACATTCTTGTTGACATAACCAAATCCGATGTACCCGATGGCATATTTATTCCTGGAAACTGTTTGAACGATAGCACCATTGGATGCCTGGAGCTGAGCCCGTGGTGTTACCCGGGCTCCATGGAGCACTTTTTCCTCCCATACCTCATAGGTCCCCGAGCTGGTGTCCCTCGACACGACGACAATCTGTAAATTGTCACCACCCACTTCTTTCCAGTTCTTTATTTTTCCCTGGTAGATGAGACTCAGCTGTTCGATGGTCAGATTGTTGACGGGATTTTTCGGATGGACGATGGGAACGATGGCATCGATGGCGACGCGATGGGGCACCGGAAAGATGCCTTTTTCGACGGCCAGTTTTATCTCCTTATCCTTTATAAAACGGGATGAAGTTGCAATATCGGTTGACTTGTCAACAAGGGCCTTTATGCCGTTTCCCGAGCCACCGCCCGATATGGAGATGTTAATTCCCGGATGACCTGCCATGTATGCTTCGGCAGTTGCCTGGGCGACCGGAAGGACTGTTGTCGATCCCTTGACCACAATGGTCTCGGCACCGAATGCGTTACCCGCACCTGCAACGGCGAGACATATGATGCCGATCAAGAGTGTCTTTATGATGTTTTTCATGTTTCGGTTCCTCCTTAAACATTCTTTGTATTTTTCTGTTTCATCATACGACAGGAACCATATACCGTTTATGTGACAGTATTATTACAGATTGATGAAATTCAGGTTAAAGTTATGTCAACCAGTCGATGACACTTTATTTTCTTATATGACATCTATGTTACAGTTTGATGACAATGAGATTACAATCCCATGAAATTCAGGATTTAGAGGACACCGAATCCAGGGATAGTTTAGCAGAACATGAACAAACAGTATCGGATGTGAAATGTAATAATTAGAGGAAACAGGAAAGATGAACCGGTTTTCTTGTTTCGGTTGCTCAAGAGCGCGAAATCCATGGAGAACAGGATAAAATCACTCT
>Ga0272444_10002749_pt1 | contig 16101 bp, 10 predicted proteins | sample SSMForm13_FD_201033 | JGI IMG/M metagenome (GOLD analysis project Ga0272444, IMG submission 201033) | Marine sediment archaeal communities from Little Sippewissett salt marsh, Falmouth, MA, United States - SSM-Form-13 | ecosystem: Environmental > Aquatic > Marine > Wetlands > Sediment ...
GGGTACTGGACTTGGGCGTGCCCGGGCGTCCGTCGCGGCCGGTGGAACTGTACCGGCGGGAATCCGACCGCCCGCTCATCCCGGCGAGCAACATGAAACTCATGACGACGGCCGCCTGCTTCGACCGCCTGGGCCCCGACTGGCGCATCCGGACCCACGTTGGCCGCATCCCGTCGGCCCGCGGCAAGGGCACGTGGGACCTCGCTGTCATCGGCGGCGGCGACCCGAACGTTTCCGGGCGTTTCTGGGGCGGCGATGCCGTCGGCGCCTTCCGCCGATGGGCCCAGGTGCTGAAGTCGCGCGGCCTGACGGCCGTTGAACGCATCGTCCTGGACGATACGCTCTTCGACGCCGCCCTCGTCCACCCCAACTGGCCCGCCGACCAGCGCGACAAGTGGTACGAGGCGCCGGCGAACGCCTTGCCGATTAACGATAACTGCGCAAGCGTTTTCGTATCGCCGGGTTCGGCCGCCGGGCAGCCGGCCCGCGTCCGTCTCGACCCGCCCGGCTCCGGCATCCGGCTCAGCGGCGGCATCCGGACCGTGGCCGACCGCAAGGCCCACCGCTACAGCATCGAACGGGTCATCGGCTCGGGCGGGGTCATGCGCATCCACACCGACGGCGGATTCTGGGTCCAGGCCCCCGAACGCGTGGAGTACCGGACCCTGGTTGACCCGACGCGGGTTTTCGGGCACGCCTTGGCTTGGGCCCTCGAGCGCCAGGGCATCGACGTGGCCGGACCCGTGGTGCGCGGCGTGCTGACGCAGCCGTCCGGGGCGGTCGCCGAGGGGTTCCAGTGCGACCTGGTGCACACCTCCCGGCTCGCGACGACCGTGGCCGTGGCCAACACGCGCAGCCAGGGGGTGTACGCCGAGTGCCTGCTGAAACTGCTGGGCGCGTACGGCCAGACGCCGGCCGTCCGGACCCCCAAGCCGCCGCGGCAGGGGTCGTGGGCGAGCGGCCGGCAGGAACTGGCCCGCTGGCTGGCCGAGCGCGGCATTCCCGCCGCCGGGTGCGTCTTCGACGACGGGTCAGGCCTCTCGAAGGAGAACCGCCTGACGGCCTTCGTCCTGACGGAGGTGCTCGTCCTGATGCACCGGCACTATGGCGAGGGGTTCCGCCGAACGTTGGCCGTCGCCGGCGCCGAGGGCAGTCTGGCCAAACGCATGACCCGTACCCCTGCCGAGGGCCGCGTCTTCGCCAAGACCGGGTACGTCGCCGGCGTCAGCACCCTTTCGGGGTACGCCGAAACCGCAAGCGGTCACCGGTTGGCGTTTTCGGTCCTCATGAACGGATTCCCTTACGGGCAGTTGTGGAAGGCTCGCCTGGCCCAGGACAAGATGTGTATTCGGATGGTGGGGTACTGAGATTTTGGATTTGGGCCGGCTCGGTACGGGGGTGGAGGGTCCCATCCGGCGGCCGGTGCGCACGGGCGACGGGCCAATGACAAAGGACGAATGACAAAGGACACGCCGTAGGGCCTACGGCACCAGGAACGAGTCGTCCTGCGACCACACGCGCAGGGTGCTTGTGCCGTTGTAACTGGCCGGGTCGTTCGCGGCGCGGAGGGTGGTGATGTTCGCCGGGTCGATGCTGTCGGCGGGCACGTCCTTGCGGCGGAGCCAGATGTTGTCGTAGCCGACGCCGCAGTAAGGGTGGACAACCCATTCGACGTGGCCATCGAGAAACAGGACGTTCATGCCTTCGAAGTTGTGATTGGGGCTGTTCAGTTCCCACGCCTTTGGGCGGGCTCCCGCCCGGCACCAGGGTTCCGTTGCGTCGCCGCCGTAGGCAGGGTTGCGTGTCACAAACTCGGGCTCATGGTCCAGGTACTTATCCGTCGCGCCGCGCTGCACACCGCCGGGGGCGCCGCTCCAGAAATCACGACGCAAGGGAGAGGCGTCGGCAACCACGGCAAACCGAGCCGGGTGGCCGGAACACGTCTGCGTCAGGGTGTAAAGGCCCAGGACGTTTTGGAAGGAGTACTGACAGTACAGTTCCCCGCGGAAATCGCGGACGGTACCGTACGCGAATCCCGGGCCGCCTTCGTCAGCGGAAGCGTCGTACAGGCTGACCACGTCCGGGGGCCGCCGCCCGGAGTCGGGGCAGACGAACATCGCAGGCGACGCACCGGCCGAGATAATCAACCGCCAGAGGTTGGCCGTGTTCGACTGGATGGGCATGCCGTTGTCGCTCGGTTCGCTCCTGGCGGGTTCGGACGGGTCCCGGCCGGGTACCCACTCGTCCGTACGCGTGTTGCCCACGTCGTTCCAATGCGTGGAGGTGGCATCGAATACGTCCGGCCACTGCCGCCAGTGTGCGGAGGCCCAGTTCTGGCAGGCTGTGCCGATCTGTTTCAGGTTGTACTTGCAATGTACTCTCGGCGGGGTATCCAAAGCCCACCACATCGTCGACAGCAACAGGGCGACGAGAATCGCCAGAAACACCAGCGCGACGATGACGCACCCCAGGCGCATACCTCCCCGCCTCGCGGCCCCGGCGGACGGTGGCATGGCGGCTTCCTCCGTGCGGTTCTCGTAACGTATTGTGGCATGCGAGACCGTGCCTTGCAAGCGCCGAGCCCCCGCGCCGCTTTCCCCTTGCTGCGCCGCCGCGGGCGTTTTACCATCGAGGCCATTGAAGCGCCAGTGGGGGAGATCCCATGCCGCAGGTAAGGCTCGACATCCTGGCCATCGGTAACCTCGCAGCCAACCCATACTGGGGCGAGAAGACGCCCGTTCGCAACGAGTACGCCACCTCGACGCTGGTGCGGTCGGAGGACCTGGTGCTCGTCGTGGACCCCGGTTGGCCGGCCGAGGTTCTGAAGGCCGCCCTCTATTACCGGGCGGGCCTCGAGGCCGAGGCCGTGACGCACGTGTTCCTGACGCACTTCGACCCGGCCCACTTCTCGGGCATCGACCTCTTTGGCGGGGCCGAGTGGTCGATGTTCGAGGAGGAGATCCGCTTCGCCGAGGCCGAGGGCGACACCGAAGGTCTCGGCGGCCGGATCGTCGCGCAGGCCAAGGCCGCCCCGGAGCGGTTCGCCACGGGCGTGGACCTGTACCCCACGTTCGGCCCCTCGCCGGGCCATTGCTCGTTGCTTGTGTACACGGCGGTCGAGAGCACGATCGTGGCCGGCGACATCGTTCTCACGCGCGACCACTTCGAGCACGGCAACCTGGGCGAGGAACCCTGGGACCTCGTCAAGGCCAAGGAGTCGTTCCAGGACGTGCTCGATATTGCCGACGCCGTCATCCCCGGCCACGACAACCTCTTCGTGTGCCGAGCGGGCGGCGGGCTGTGAGGCCGGGCCGGAGCCGCGACCGTGAGGGAGCGGAGTCGCCATGACCATCCTGGTCGAGTTTCCGTGGCACCTGGCGGCCATGCTGGCGCTGCTTTTGGCGTCGGCGTTCTTCTCGGGCGCCGAGACGGCGCTCTTTAACCTGTCGCGCGACCAGTTGCGGCGGTTCCGCGCGTCGGGCCGCCCGCTGCACCGTGCAACGGCCCGGCTCATGGAGGATCCGCGTCGGCTGCTCGTGACGGTGCTGTTCGGCAACATGACGGTCAACACGGCGTTCTTCGTGATGGGGGTGGCGCTGGTTCACGAGGTGGGCCTGCGTCATCCGTCCGAGGTGGCGCACTGGCGTTTCATCATCGGCATCGTCGTGCCGGTGCTCGTCATCGTGTTTGGGGAGGTTACGCCGAAGAGCATCGCGGCCACGATGCCGCACCGCTTGGCCCCGCTGACGGGCGTGCCGCTGCTGGTCCTGGAGTATGTGGTCTTGCCGGTCCGCGTTTTGCTGGGGTACACGGTCGTGATTCCGCTGATGCGGCTGATCATGGGCGGCCGGCGGACCGAGCGCGGGTTCGTGACGACCGACGAACTCCAGGCCCTGGTCGAACTTTCGGAAAAAGAGGGCGCCGTCACACCCGACGAGAGCGACATGCTCGTCGAGGTCTTCGCGTTGGGCGAACGCCGCATCCGCGAGGCCATGACCCCCCGGGTCGAGGTTGCCGGTTGCCGGCTCACCACGCCGATGGACCAGGTGCTCCACCTGTTCCGGGAGTCGCGCCTCACGAAGATCCTGGTCTACGACGGCAAGATGGACAACGTCGTGGGGGTGGTGTACGCGAAGACGGCGTACCTGCAGCCGGAGGGACCGCTGCGGCAACTGGTCCGGCCGGTGTACGTTGTGCCTGAGGTCAAGACCGTCGAGAGCCTGCTCAAGGACTTCCGGTCGCGCCGCATCCAGTTCGCCGTCGTCGTGGATGAGTACGGCGGCCTGGCGGGTGTGGTGACGCTGGAGGACTGTCTGGAACTGATCGTCGGCGAAATCGCGGACGAAACCGACCGGCCAACCGACCCCTCCGTCCAGAAACTGAGCGAGTCGGAGTACCTCCTGGCCGGCGACCTCTCCGTCCGGTCCTGGGAGGACCTCTTCGGTGTCGACTTGCCCGGGGGCGGCGTCCGGTACGCCACGGTGGCGGGGTTTGTCACGAGCCTCATCGGCCGGCTGCCCGCGGGCGGCGAGTCCGTCCGGTGGCGGAACCTGGAGTTTACCATCGAGGACGTCCGGCGTCGGCGGATTCAGCGGGTCCGCCTCCGTCTCTTGCCGGCCGAGGACCCGGGCGGCGGGCCGCCCCACGCCATCGGGGAGGGCGGTGCGTGATGGATGCCCTGCTCGAATTCGTGTATCCCTGGGGCCTGTACGTGTTGGCCGGTGCGGGTGTCCTGCTCGCGGCCCTCGCCAACGGGATGGAGACGGGCCTGTACCGGCTGAATCGCGTCAGGCTGCGCCTGGAGGCCGAGAAGGGCAACCGGCGGGCCCGCATCCTGCGCGACCTGCTTCGCGATCTGCCGGGCCAGATCGTCGTCTGCCTCGTCATCTACAACGGCGGCGCGTACCTGACGACCATCATGGTCACGACGCTGGTGGCGAACGCCGGGTGGGTCGAGTCGCTGATTGCCGTGGAGGTGATCGCGACGGCCATCCTGACGCCGCTTCTGTTCGTCTTCACGGACGTCACGCCGAAGAGCCTCTTTGCGCTGGAAGCCGACCGGTGGGCGTATCCGCTGGCCGGCCCCATGCGATGGGCGCACCGCGTGCTGCGGGGCATTGGTCTGGTGCCGGTTCTGAAGGGGGTCAGCGCGCTGATGCTCCGGATCGCCCGCCGGCGGGCCGGGGGTCAGGCCAGCACCTTTACGCCCCGCCAGCGGTTGCAGGCCGTCATCCGCGAGGGGCTCGCCGAGGGGGTTATCTCCGGGTACCAGGGCCAACTGGCCGAGCAGGTCCTGGCGCTGCGCGACAAAACGGTGGGCGAGGTCATGATTTCCATGAAGCAGGCCGCAGCCGTCCCCGTCGACGTGACCCAGGCCCGGTTCGCCCGCGAACTGGGCCGCCACTCCTACTCGCGGCTGCCCGTGTATGAAAACCACCGGGCCAACGTGGTGGGTATCGTCCACATCAACGACGTGCTGGCCCAGGAGGGGTTCGACGTGGCGGCCGCCGTCCGGCGGGAGGTGGTTCGCCTGACGCCCGAGACGGCCGTCAGCGTTGCCTTGTTCCGGATGCGCGGCGAGCGGGCCGCCATGGCCGTCGTCGGCGACGCCAAGGGCCGGGCTATCGGCATCCTGACCGTCAAGGACCTGGTGGAAGAAATCGTGGGCGACTTGGCGGCTTGGTGAGCACGCGCCGCGCCCGCCGTTTTCTGTTGGCCCGTTTTGGCCGGCCTATCTATAATCCGGCGTTCTGCACTTGCTGCGGGAGTCAATCCATGCTCGTACGATGGGTGGTCGCCGTCGCGATCCTGGCGGTGGGAGGTGTGGCCGATGCGGCCGTGCCCGTGCCCGAGCCCAAGCCTCTGCCGGCTCGGCCGATGACCGAGAAGGGGCCTACCGAGATCTGGCTGCCCATGGCCGAGGCCATGGACCGCCTCGGGCTCACGGATCTCCAGCGCCGCATCCTGGCCGAGGTCTTCCACCAGTACACGTACGAGACGCCCGCCGCGCCCGCCGGCACGGCGTTTGCCATCGACGTGGCCACGACCGTGCCCGGCGGTCTGTACCGCATGGGGCCGGGTGGCGACCTGCCCGCCCGGTTGACCGTGCGTGTCCGGGGGGCCGGGGCGTCGCGGTTGCCCATCCGCCTGAGGCACCTCGTCCAGGACTTCTACGGCCGGAAGGTGGCCGGCGAGGACCGGCCGCGCCTCTTTCCCGATGACGCTGGCCAGGCGACCGCCGAGTTGGTCATCCCGGAGGCGACGGCCGCAGGCTACTATCACGTCCTGGTTACCGGCACGCGCGACGGCCGCAGCGTGACGGGTGTGTGTGGCTTTGCGGTGGTGCGTCCGCCGCTTCAGGGAGAGAACCCGGACAGCGCCGTCGGCCTGATGGCGCCGCCCGGCGAGGCGGCCGGAGCCCTGTTGCCGCTGGCCAAGCGGCTGGGCGTGCGGCACCTGGCCTTCGAGTGGGCCGACGGGCAAGCCACCCTGGAGGCCGTCCGCGGAGCCGGCCTCGTGCCGTGGCCGGTTGTGTCGGTCCCGATTCCGCAGCGCCGACCGGCGCCGGAGGTCTTTGCGTCGACGACGGCCGAGGCCATGGCCCCGCTGACCCAGGCCGTGCCGGGGTGGCACCTGGGAGGCCGGCCGGTCTTCGACCCGGATGACCTGGCCGGGTCGGCGATTTCGTACCGCCGGTCGGTCTCGGGGTTGTTGGAGGCCGTGCGCCGAGGCGGCTCGGCCGCCGCGCTGTGGGTCGGAACGACACCGGCCATCCTGGCGGACGTGCTGACCGAAGGGCCGGTGCTGGCGGGGGCCGACGGCGTGGTTCTGCACGTGGACGCCGGCGGGGCGGAGCCGTCGCTTCGCAGCGGGGCGTACCGGCGCATGGTGGACCTGGGTGTCCAGACCGCCCGGCGGATGAACGTGACGCGGGTCGCCGTCGTGACGCCGGCCGACGAGCCCGGGGCCACCTCGCCCCAGCAGCGGGCCTGGAAACTGATTACGCGGCACGTAACGGCATTGGCGGCCGGGGCCGAGCAGGTCTTCATCCAGGGCGGGCGGGGTTTGCCGGCGCCGTATTCCTCGGCCGCCGCCTACGCCATGATGACGTCCCTGTTGGGCGACGCCCGTTACGAGGGCGACGCCTGGGCCGACGTGCCTCTCCTGGACGGTCACCTCTTTGCCACGCCCGAGCAACGCGTGGCAGTCGTCTGGTCGTGGGTGGGCCGCGAGGCCGCCGACAACCGGGGCGTGCTCGTGTTCGACAAGGGGTTGGGCCTGTCGGCGATGGACGTGGTGGGCCACCCCATCGGCATCTGGAAGGGCGAACGCTTCATCCTGCCGCTGAGCGAGGCGCCGATTTACCTGGTCAGCGTGGATCACTCGGTCAAGGCCCTGCGCGAGCAGTTGCGTGCGGCCCAGGTTGTGGGCATCGCCCCCGCCACGGTCCATCTCAGGAGCATCGTGCGCGGCCGGTCGCCCGGCAAGGCAGAGGTTACCCTGTGGGTCCAGAGCCACCGCCCCCGGAAACTCAGCGGCCGGGCCGGCCTGCTGGTGCCCGAGGGCTGGACGGTGAGCGAGAAGAAACGACGGTTCGACCTGGAGCCGGGCGCCGCCGCCGAAGTGACCTTCGCGTGCGAGATGCCCGACGACGCCGGCCCCCCGCCGTACGCGATGGAGGCTGTCGTCTCGCTGGACGAGGAATTCGTCAGCCGCCGGCAGAACGTGTGGATGGCCCAGGCGCCGCAGCGGACGATTGAAGTCGGCTACGGTCTGGACGACTGGGGCGGTATCCGGCCCGTGGTGCTCGCAACGGCCGACGGCGCCGTCCGGGCCGAGGTCCGCACCGCGTGGGATTCCGAGGCCTTCTACGTGGCGGTGCGCGTGCGGCGCAAGCGGCCCACCTTCCAGGCCGGCGCGTTGGCCTTCGACGGCGACGCCGTCCAACTGGCCTGGGGAATCGGGCCGCGGGCCGACGACGATTTCGGCCACCCGGCCCGGGGCCGGGCCTTGCCGGTGGGCGTCTTCCGCGACACCGATCACCTGATGGCGCTCACGTTCGGCGCCGACGGGGCCCAGGTCATCCGCCTGCGCCGGCCGCGCGTAACGCTGCGGGCCCACGTGCCCGGCAATCAGGACCCGTGGTACGGACCGGTCGAGGGGGGCCAGGCGGCGATCGCCCGCGACAACGCCACCGGGTGCACGGTGTACGAGGCGGCGATTCCCTGGGACCAACTGACGCCCCTGGCGGGGAAGCGGGGCAGGACGTTCCGGTTCGGCGTCCGCGTGGGCAACGGCGCCGAGCCGCCTTTGGCATGGTCCCAGACGGTGGGTGTGCCGGAGTTCCTCGCGAACCCGTCGAGTTTCTTCCCGCTCTCGGCGAGCACCCTGCCGTGCCAGACGTGGTGGTCGCTGGTGGACGCGACGGAGTAGCGCCGGCCGCGTGATGACTGACGGGCGGCACGAACCGGCGGCGGTGGCCTGTTGCGGGGACGCATTCGGGAGATGACATGCAATTCGTGCGGTTTCAGGTTGACGGCGAGGTGCGGTACGGCGCGGTCGAGGGCGACCGTGTCCGGGAACTCCTGCGCCCCTTCGTCGAGTGCGTGATGCCGATGGCCACCACCTACCCGCTGGACGACGTGCTCTTGCTGCCACCGTGCCGGCCGTCCAAGATGGTTTGCCTGGGCGTAAACTACCGCGACCACGCCGAGGAAATGGGCCATGACCTGCCGGCCGAGCCGGTCCTGTTCCTGAAGCCGGCCACCGCCCTGGCGGGGCCCGGCCAACCCATCGTATACCCGCAGATGGCCGGCCGGGTCGACCATGAGGCCGAACTGGCCATCGTCATCGGCAAACGCTGCCGCCATGTTCCGCCCCGAAAGGTCGACGAGGTCATCTTCGGCTACACGTGTTTCAACGACGTGACGGCTCGCGACCTCCAGGCCAAAGACGGCCAATGGAGCCGGGCGAAGGGGTTCGACACGTTTGGCGTCATAGGGCCCTGGATCGAGACCGAGCCCGGCAACCCGGACCGCCTGGCCGTTACGTGCCGCCTGAACGGCGAGGTGCGCCAGCACTCCTCGACGGCCCAACTCATCGTCGACTGCCGCGCCATCGTCTGCTGGGTCAGCCGCATCATGACCCTGGAGGCCGGCGACGTGATTGCCACCGGCACGCCGTCGGGCATCGGCCCGATGGAGCCGGGCGACGAGGTGGAGGTCGAGGTCGAGGGCATCGGCATTTTGCGGAACACCGTGGAAGCCGAACGCGAGAAGGGCGCCAAGCCGGCCCGCGTAGTCTGATCCCGCCCGCCCCGTGATGGGGTGCTTTTCGCCTTGTTCCCGCCCCGAGCCCGGCGTATTATCCCGGTTTCTCAGGAGGTGGCGATGGCCAAGCAATCGGCGGTGCGGCGGTACCTGACGGCGTTCGACACGGGCAGGCTGCCCCAGGTGTTTGCCGACGTGGTGGTTCTGGGTAGCGGTGTGGCGGCGTTGCGTGCCGCCATCGAGATCGCGCCTCACCTGCGCGTGGCGCTGCTGACGAAGAGCGGGCTGACCGAGTCGAACAGTTACTACGCCCAGGGCGGCATCGCCGCCGCCGTCGATGAATCCGACTCCATCGCGTCCCACGTGGCCGACACCCTGAAAACCGGGTGTGGCTTGTCGGACGTGTCGGTGGTGCAGCACGTGGTGGAAGCGGCCCCCGAGTGCATCCGCGAACTCGTGGACTGGGGCGCCGGGTTCGACCAATCGGGCGGGCACATGAGCGTTGGCCGCGAAGGCGGCCACTCGGCCCCGCGCATCCTCCATGCTCGCGGCGACGAGACCGGCAAGGAAATCACTTCCACCCTCCTCGCGCGCGCCATCCGCAACGAGGCCATCGACATCTACGAGAACACCTTCGCCGTTGACCTCCTGACCGTCGACGGCGCCGTCGTCGGCGTCCTGGCCTGGAACCTCAAGCATGGGCTGCTCGTGGTTCGGGCTCGGCGGACGGTCCTCGCGAGCGGCGGCCTCGGCTGCATCTACCGCGAGACGACCAACCCGGAAGTGGCGACCGGCGACGGCCTGGCCATGGCCTACCGGGCCGGGGCGGTGCTGGCGGACCTGGAGTTTGTCCAGTTTCACCCCACGACGCTCTACATCGCGGGGGCCAGCCGGCACCTGATTTCCGAAACGGTGCGAGGCGAGGGGGGCCGCCTCGTCGACAAGGCCGGCCGGGCGTTTATGCAGGACTACGACCCGATGGCCGACCTCGCCCCGCGCGACGTCGTTAGCCGGGCCATCCTCACCCACATGCGCCGAACCGGCGCCGCGTACGTGTACCTGGACCTGACGGGTTTCGGGCCGGGTGTGCGCGAGCGGTTTCCGGGGATAGCGGCCGCCTGCCGCCACTTCGACATCGATGTGGCCCGCGACTGGATTCCCGTCCGCCCCAGCGCCCACTACATGATAGGCGGCGTCCGTGTGGATGCGTTCGGCCGGACCAGCCTCTCGGGCCTGTACGCCTGCGGCGAGGTGTCGTCCACGGGTCTCCACGGGGCCAACCGCCTGGGCTCCAACAGCCTGCTCGAAGGGCTCGTTTTCGGCCGGGTCATCGGCCGGATCATCGCGGAGGACCTCGGCCCCGCGGCGGCCGAGCCCCGTGTCAACGGTCCCGCGGCGCCCCACCGCATCGACAGCAACGTCACGCGGTCCACGCGCGGCGAGTTGCACCTGCCCGACGTCCGCGACAGTCTCCGTGCCCTCATGTGGCGCAACGCCGGTATCGAACGCAATGGCGACGACCTGGCGGAGGCCGAGGGCCTCATCGGCTTCTGGCAGAGTTACGTGTTGGACAAGGTCTTCGAGGACCCCCACGGTTGGGAACTGCAGAACATGCTGACGATGGGCCGCCTCATGACCGAGGCCGCTCTCTCGCGCACCGAGACGCGCGGCGTCCACTGCCGCTCCGACCACCCCGACCGCGACGACGACCGCTGGGCCTGCCACATCCTCATGGGCCGGGAACGCGAGCCGTGGTTCGAGCCGGTTGAGGGCGGCCCGTCCGACGGCGACGGTTAGCGATCAATCATGTTTGAATGGACACGGGCCACTGGCGGATTTCCCGCCAGTGTCGCCGGGCTGTCGGCAGGCATGGGCCGAATCCGGCGCGCCGGGTTCCGTGACCCCCGGCGGGTTCGCGCTTCCCACGTGCTATGGCGACGGCGCGGCGGGTGCAAAGACCCGCCACGCACGAATAGGCGACAGGAAGGCACACGATGGCCGCCGACGAGATCGAAGCCAAGATTCGTGTGACGGACCCCGAGGCGTTCCGCCGGCGTCTGGCGGCGGGCGGCCTCGAGGCCGGCCAGACCGTTTTCGAGGTCAACCGCCTCTTCGACGATGCCGACGGCCGTCTGCACGCGGGCAAGTCGGCCCTGCGTGTGCGCGAGGAGTTCCGCGAGGTCGGCGGCGCGCTCCATCGCACGCGCCTGACGTACAAGGGCCCGGTGGTCGAGGGGCCGTTTAAACGCCGACCCGAGGTGGAACTGGACGTCCAGGCCGCCGGGCCGTTGGTCGCTATCTTCAGCGCCCTTGGTTTTCGGGAAACGTTTCGGTACGAAAAGCGCCGCACCACGTTCGTCGGCGGCGCGTGCGAGGTGGTGCTCGACGAGGTGCCCCACCTGGGCTTCTTTGCCGAGATCGAGGGGCCGACCGAGGACGCTGTCCGATCGGAACTCGAACGCCTCGGCCTCGCCGGCGAGCCGATCATCCGAAGGGGTTACGTCGGCCTGCTTACCTCGCACCTGAAGGACGCCGGCCGCAACCCTGCCCGGGCCGTGTTCGACGAGGGCGGATGACGCGACGCCATGACCTGCCGCGCAACGGCTTTCGGCGGGCGCCACTGGCGGCTTGGCCGCCAGTGTTCTACGAGCGTCGGCACGCACGGCCGGACAAGGCATGCCCTGAGCGGAGTCGAACGGGCCGGCCGAGGCACATCGATGCTCGGCGTCGCAGGGTGGAATACCGCCTTCACTTCCGCCGCCGGAACAGCCTCCAGAACTGCCACCACGTTCGGTTGACGCGTTGCTTGGCCCGCTCGCGGACGCCCTGCTTGAAGGTTTTCTGGTCCAGCGAATCGGCCTGCCGCAACCGCTCCAGCGGGGGCATCCGCGCCAGCATCGCCTCGATGGCCGACCGGCGGAACGCATCGGGTTGCTCGCGCGCCCGGCGCCGGCTGTCGTCGGACCAGAGGGCCGACGCGGGCGGGGCCTCGTCCTCCGGGCCGAAGAACTTCCGGGCCTCTTCCAGGCACTGGCGGGCGTCGAGCAGCGACTGGGCTCGCTCGACGCTCTCGGCGAGCCGCTCGATGCGCGCCAGGTAGAACTGGGCCAGGCGGATCCAGTCGGCCAGATCCAGCGCACGCGAGGCCTCGTCCGTGGGGTTCACGGCCCGAATCGGGTCGGCCGGCCCCGGCCGCTCGGCTAACTGGAAGTGAAACGTCCGCTCCTTGCCGCACGCGAAGCACGTGGCCCGGAGGTGGTGCAGAACGTTGCCCGCCGGTTCCTGGACGCCCTGCGATTCGCCCTGCCACGGTCCGCCGCACGCGCACGGGTGGACCATCATGTAAAAGTACTCTTCCTGGACGCTATGGACGTGAACGGGGGTCTCGGGCTCGGTCGGCACGGGAGGCCTCCGGCTGGAAACGGGGCGCGTCGGGTCCGGGCGGGCGCCGGCGGGGTCAGGGGGTCGCGCCCTGGAGGGCTTCGCCCATGCCCTGCTTCATGGCCTCGCCCATACCCTGCAGCATTTGCTTCATCAACTCGCCCATGTCCATTACCTGGACGCCCTCGGGCGGGGTGTAGGCGAAGCGGGCCGCGTCCAGCGACGGGTTCACCTCGATGTTACTGACGCGCGTGTCGGACACGGTATTGCCGCTCGCGTCCACGTCCTGGACGCGGCGGATCATGCCGTCGGCCTTCGAGGCCCAGACGCGCGTCGTGACGCCGGCGCCTTTGCCCTCGAACATCTGGCACGCCTCGCCGTCGAGGTCGGCGTCAGTGACGCTTGCGAAGTTGGCCTCTTCCGCCAACTGGCCGAGGACGGCGTCGCACTTGGGCGAGACGAACGGCATGGGGCCGCCCGACGTCTGCCCCTCGCCCATGGCCGACAGGTCCAACTTGATGACCTGGAGGGGCTGGCCGCTGCTCGCGTCGCTCGCCTGGATCCACGTCTGCGCGCCGTTCATCACCATGAGGATCTTGGCGGCCTGCCCGCCCATGTCGCCGGTGCCCTCGAGGCGGACCTTGTCGGGCGGCATGGCCTCGACGCGGCCGTTCTTGGCCGTGGCCGTCACGGGCATCGGCGGGCCGCCGGCGGCCGGCCCGGGCGCTTCCTCCATCGCGATGTCGAACGCCACGCTCGTCAGCGCCGGCGTCTTGGCCGCCAACGCCTCGGCCGCCTGCTTGACCTCGGCCGGCAAGGCGTCGAGCCCGGCGCCGGCCGGGGCGGCGCCGCCACCGGCTTCGGGCGGCGTGGTGGCCGGGGCGGCAGGTGTGTCGCCGGTGGTGGCAGGCGTGTCGCCGGTGGTGGCCGGTGTGTCGCCGGTGGTGGCCGGCGTGTCGCCGGTGGTGGCCGGCTCGCTCAGGCTCCCCTTGGCGCTGCCGGACGCCTCGGGCGGCGGGTCGACGTCGGGCCACAGTTTCGACGGGCGCTCGAAGGCCTGCTCGGACGGGGGCGCGGGCGTGTCGCCATCGCCGCCGCAACCGCTTGCCCACACGCACGCCACAGAGAGGGCGATTGCCCAGAACGCCAGCGCAGTGCTTCCACGCATCATGGGTTCCTTTCGTGCATCGGACCGGTCCCCAATGCTACGGTTGAGGGGCCGGTTTGCAACCGAAATCCCGCGCGGTGGGAGCGGGCGGAGGCGACGGGGCCGGTCTGCTTGGATTGCCGGCGAACCGCCCCTTGCAGCCCGAACCGGTCCGCGCCGCGGCCCGAGCCATCTCGCAAGCGACCTTGTCGAGGCCGGAAAGGCGTTTGCCGAGACTCGAGCCCGCGATAGAATCGCTCAGAAGGCCCACGGTGGCCGTGGGCAGGAATGGTGGTGGAGCGGTATGATAATGAAACACACATTGGCATTATTGGCCTCCGCAGCATTCCTCGTCGTTGGTGCGTCGGCAGCGGAACCAACCCGGACCAGCGGCTCGGCCCAGAAGGTCGTCGCGGAAATCCTGCCGAGACTCGAGGCCAAACGGACCGGCCTGGAAGAGAAGATCCGGCTGGTCCGGACCCTCGGCGAACTTGGGCCCGATGCCGCACCGGCCGTGCCGCTGCTGCTCTCAAACGGCTTCTTCTACGAACAGGGCGGGCGCACCGGCAAGGCGCATCCGCTGCGCCTGGCGACCGTCGACGCCCTGGTCAAGATCGGTGAACCGGCTGTGCCGGAGGTGGTCGCGCTCCTGGACGTGAAGTCCGGCGGCAAGGGCGACGACAAGGTGAATCGCAGCAACAAGTTCGATTGGCGATGGTGGGGTGCTGAGATTCTGAGGCGGATGTCGCAGACGGAATCCGTCAACGCCATCATCCCGATTCTTGAGACGAAGATGCAGTCCGCGAAGCAGAAAAGCCTGTATTACAATGTGCTGGCGTTGATGGGTCCCAAGGCCGCGGGCGTTCTGAAGCGGGAGGCGCACGGCATTCTGACCAAGGGCGTGAAGTCCAAAGCGGGGTCGAACAGCATCCGCCGGCTGGGCGAATTGATCGGGCCCGACGTCGGCGAAGCGCTCGATGCGGTCATACCCGACCACTACGACGCGAAGACCTGGGGCGACGACCGCTATTGGATCCACTACCGGGGTGGCTGGTACCCCTTGGCCCATGCCAGGCCAAACCCCAAGCACATCCCCGCCTTCCTGGACCTCGTCCGGAACGACACGATGATGCGTACCCGGCAATACGAGGGGGTGCGATACATCGGCATGATTCTGGGCACCATGGGCGAGGCCCCGGCTCTGCCGCTGGCGGCGCTCCTGGACGGCGAGACGCTGGAAACCCGTTGGGCGGCGGCGTTCATCCTGACGATGCTCGGTCCCGATGGCAAAGCAGCCCTGCCCGCGCTCGAAAAGACCCTCGCCAACGAGGGCGAGGCGGTCGAGGTTCGTGTCGCGGCCGCACGCGCGATGGCCGAAATCCAGGGGACGGATGCCGCGGCACTCTACAGCCGGATTCCCGACGTCCACACCCGCTTGGTTGCCGCGGCCCGCGAGCGGTCGAAGGTCGCACAGAGCCACGCGCAATGGCAGACGCACTTCGCCACGGATCCCACCCAGGTTCGGGCACGGCAACTGGCGTTGTACAACAAGACGCCCGAGGCCGAGAAACCCATGTACCATCTGGCCACCAACCGGGATCTCAAGGCCGCCAACGAGTGGGTTCGGCAATACGCAGCCCAGCACCTCGACGCTCGATTGGAGGCCAAGTCATTCGGTGACGGAAAGATGAGCGAAGACTTGAACCTCTTTCTCTATCTCTTCGGCGCCCACAGCCGGCACTATCCGGGACGCCTGGAGGCGGATGTGGAGGAAGCCGCCAAGCAGTACATGTTCCAGAGCGTGAACGTCCCCCGCGCGGAGCATAAAGGCAAATCCCGGTACGTGCCCAAGTCGGCATCGGATCTCGACAAGATCCTCGCGCTCGATGAAGGCATTTGCATCGCGGAGTTCACCAACGGCCCCTTGCGCAGCGACGCCCAGCATTACCTGATCCTGCAGTCCCTCAAGGACGATCCGGCGTTTGCCAACAGGAAGTTCAAGACCGGCGACACCGTGGCCGAGCGCTACGAGCGATTCACGCAGTTCTTCCGGCGCGGCCTGAAGGAGTGGGCCCTGTACGGGATGTGGGTCGAACTCGGCAGCACCAGCTACGAATACAAGACCTATCGTGGCTTGTTCCTGCTGCTCGATTTCGCGACGGATCCGGTTGTGGCGGTACGCGCCCGCATGCTCATGGACCTTGCCCTGATCGAGATCGAGCAGATCTCCCTCAGCGGCCTGCGCGGCGGCAGCAAGTCCCGCGCTAAGGACGGCGGGCTCGACAGCCGCTTCAACAAGACGCT
>Ga0272444_10002751_pt1 | contig 16099 bp, 12 predicted proteins | sample SSMForm13_FD_201033 | JGI IMG/M metagenome (GOLD analysis project Ga0272444, IMG submission 201033) | Marine sediment archaeal communities from Little Sippewissett salt marsh, Falmouth, MA, United States - SSM-Form-13 | ecosystem: Environmental > Aquatic > Marine > Wetlands > Sediment ...
CCCTGCCCCTGATCAGAACGCTTCATATGTGTTCCGCTGCCGAGGCCGACTCGATAAAAACGACTCTGGAAAACATAGACAGCGATGGCAACGATATGATTGAAATCATGTCCTTGTTAAATAAATATCAGGGAATTGATTACGCCCTCAACGAGGCAAGTAACTATATTAAAGACGGCAAGATGTTCCTTGAACGCTTCGAAGATTCCGAACCAAAAAACGCTCTGCTTGCCATGTCGGACTACATCGTGGGACGAAGGTTGTAATTCGGGCTGTACAGTCGTTGCTTCCCGTTACATCAAGATTTCATAGCATAACGATCTATTGTACCGATTATATCACGGGCAGGCGGTAATCCGATAAGATCTCATCTTCTTCATTACGAATGACCCTCACGGCACGCGGTATGTATGACAGAATATCTCCGGCGGTCATTCCATCTTCACCACTATCAACGGCGGCCATATCCCCGGACAATCCGTGGATGAAAACTCCCGTTCGCACAGCATCCATGATTGGCTGACCCAGGCCGAACATGGCTGCGATAGTGCCGGTAAGAACATCGCCGGAGCCTGCCGTTGCCATACCGGGATTACCACTCATGTTAATGAAAACACGTTCATCGGGATAACCGATAAGGGAATGGGCACCTTTCAAGACAATGATTGAATTGAGTTCTTTCGCCGTTTTCTGCACAAGAGTAATTTTATCCGACTCAATCTCGTCAACTGATAACTTCGTAATTCTCGACATCTCACCGAGATGAGGCGTTAATATTGTGACCTCTTTTCTTTGCTTCAGTATAGTCGGCTCCTGACAGATTGCCGTGATACCGTCTCCGTCAATAAGGAGAGGTTTTTCTATCGCCTTCGTCAAATCTCTCGCCAGTTGCTGTGTCTCCTCATTGAGAGACAACCCGGGGCCGAGGACAACCATGTCCATTGTTTCTGCAAGGTCGCATAGCAATTCTTTATTCTCGTAAGCAATGCTTCCGCTTGCTGTTTCTTTTTGAGGAATAAAAACTATTTCACTCCCCTGAGCTGCAATAAACGGAGTAATCGACAGGGGTGCACCGAGGCGGGCATAGCCTCCTCCTGCCTTGAGAAACGACATGGCGGAAAAATAGGGCGCACCGAAATAGTTCGCCGCACCAGCAATAAAAAGAACTTCTCCGAAATCACCTTTATGGGCATTCATGTCTTTCGGGGGTAGCGGTAGCGGGTCGTTTGTTGCAACCGATATTGACTCTGCTTCGTATATGGCGGGAGGAAATGATATATGGGTAACAAAGAGCTCTCCGCATAATTCATATCCGGGATAGAGCATAGTACCCCTTTTCGGCAGACCGTAGGTTACGGTATAGTCGGCGTTTATCCCTGCTCCCATTATTTTCCCCGTGTCACCGTTAACACCGGAGGGTATATCCACGCTGAATACTGTTTTATTACCTGCATTGATCAACTGAATAATATCTTTATACAGACCTCCCACCTCCCGGGTGAGTCCCGTACCGAAAATGGCATCAACAATGACATCACAATGGAGTATTGGTGAACGAATCGATTCAACAGAGTCAACCTTTTGAATTACCAGTGGAATCTTTGATATGATATCGAAGTTCATCTTTGCCGCGCCCTGGAGTTTATTACTGTCACCAAGAACGAAAACAGTCACGATTCCGCCGTTCGAATGTATCTTTCGAGCAATGGCAAAACCATCTCCTCCGTTGTTTCCGATACCGCATACGATTATAAAGTTCTTCCCGATAATTCCACATGTCTCCAGGATAACAGAATGGGTTGCAAGGGCTGCGTTTTCCATCAAGAGTGCTTCCACAATACCGAATCTCTCAACGGCAGTCCGATCCATACTCCTCATCTCTTGTACGCTACTTATTTTCACCATATACCCTCTCGTATCTACTGATTTCTCATGCTATGTCTTATGAACACAACTTTTTAGGCCAAATGTATCAGGTTTTATATATACCATCCATCAATATGCCATGCTACCAGATATGCAGCAAAAAAAACACCCCCTGCACGGGACGGTGAGATTATAACATTCTCGTTCACCACTGTCCGGCTAGAAACTGAATAACGACAACTTGTTAGAAGAATTATCCTGTTCTGTATTTGCTTTCCTCAAATAGCTGTAAAATAGACGTTTTTTCGAGTAACGTCAAACTCACAATCTGTAGAATTGTGTAGAGGCTCTGCTTGAGAGCATACTCCTTCTTGAGGATAGCGACAAGGACGTAGAATGTTACAGCTATCCAAATTTGTGTTTTCACGACAATCTCTGAAGTGCCATAAAACACTTTGATGCGGAGGTGTTGCTTTATCCATTTGAAAAATAGCTCCACGTGCCATCGCGCTTTGTAGAGTTGGGTAATCGTGATTGCAGAAAGATCGAAGTTATTTGTAAGGAAAACAAAACGTTTCTTGATTTCGCTGTCGTAATAATGAACGCGGCGCAACGGTTCGGGATAATCTTTCGACGAATAGAACCCTGCCAAAATGATTGTCTGGTCGCATTGTAACCTCGTTGATTTGTCGATGGGATGAGAGTATCGCCTTTTGAACTTGAAGTTGCGTTTTGCCCTTGTAAAAAAAATGACTTTGCTTGATTCAGTGTGTATAGTCGCTCGAAATCCACATAGGCTCGATCCATTATGTAGAATGCGCCAGCTTCTGGAGTCAGAATATCGAGGATATTGACATCGTGCATTTTTCCGTCGGAGATATGGATAAACTCGGGGATACTGCCACGCATATTTAACAAGGTATGCATTTTTATCGCGCCCTTGGTTTTTTGAAATCGAGCTCACGGGAACAAGGAGAGGCAAAGATCGATTGTTGTTGAGTCGAGTGCATAAACGGTTGAGTCCAATTCTACGCCAAAGTCTTCGTTTGCGTAAAGGTGTTTTGCCCTGGCGATGAGTACTTGAGCGAAATCGGCGTAAATCTGCCAATCTCGTTCCTCGTTTGCATCGGCCAAGGTGCTTTTGGCAATATGCCCGCGAATGCCCATGTGATAGAGTTTGGATTGCATCGCTCTCAGGCACGCTTGAATATCTCACAAGCTTTCTCGATATGTGAGTTGGGCGAATGCCATGCATAGGAATCGATCGAAGCATGAAAATCTCTTGATTTTGTAGTTGCTTTGGTAACGTTGCACGCATTGCTTGAATTCGTGTTTTGGTAACAGATTCATACTCTGCGAGAAGACAAATTGCCCAGAGTACATGAGTTACTCCTTTCCACATAGCTGTGGAAGGAGTATGACCGAAGTCATGTGCTAATTTGAAGTCGAAAACGGACACATTACTCGTAATCCGTTATAATGTTAGTTATTTGTTGGTACGTAAAATATTTTTACCGGACAGCAGTTATTATCGTTAACAGTTTAGAAATAATTATCTTCCGAAAAAAGTATTGACAACCGAGGAAACGAGGGCAATCATCTGAGGTATGTACAAATTATAATTTTCATAGAGGCCGGATTTATGAAAGAAAATAATGAGGTTACAGCTTCAAAAGAAGCGACTTACTTTTGAAGATAAACGAGAAGAAGGTTTACAGCTTTGCACAGCGTGGCAAGCTTCCCGGAATGAAAGTTACGGGTAAAAGGATTTTTCCCAAAGTTGAACGGGCAACATTCTTGAGATGGTATTTCTCTTTAAAGCCTCTTCCATTCACTGGCAGTGACCTTACACAGTAAAAGGATCATGTATATCAATGGCATATGACGAAGGATTAGCCCAACGAGTCAGAGAAGTATTGGAAGAACAACCCGAGGTTGACGAAAAAAAGATGTTCGGGGGCATATGCTTTTTGCTTTATGGCACTATGGCATGTGGCATCTTAAACGATGACATTATTGTAAGAGTTGGCACTGAAAACTATGCGGACCTCTTGAAATTACCCCACGCCAGAACATTTGATTTCACCGGAAGGCCCATGAAAGGGTGGGTCGTGGTTTCACATGAGGCCCTTGAATCAGATGATGCTCTCTGTGAGTGGGTACGCAGGGGAGTTGACTTCGCCCTGTCACTACCCCCCAAATAATCAGTAACTATTATAGCAGCGATGTTCTGAGTACAATGGTAGCTACCTTAGATTTCACGACAGTTATTGCAATACAAGCTCACGGGGTCACCGATTACTCCTTCCGGCCCCGTGAGTTCATTGCAATATGCTGATGAGCGTGTCTATCCTTTGTGTGTCGCCTTTGCGGAATCTGAAAAATACTCTTTTGTCGTCCTCACAACCACACCGCTAAGGAAGATCAAACCGATGAGATTCGGCCATGCCATGAGACCGTTAAAAATGTCCGATATCGTCCACACGATACTCAATTTCACGGCTGCCCCAACTGGCACCAAAAGACAGAAAAGGATCCGGTACGGCAGGACCATCTTTGATCCAAATAGATATTCAACGGAACGATCACCGTAATAGGACCAGCCGATAATCGTGGAAAAGGCAAAGAACATAATGCCGATTGCCACCATGTATCCTCCCGGCCCGGGCATGGCAATGTTGAATCCCCTGGCGGTAAGATCTGCACCGGTTAGTCCCTGCGTATACGCACCGGTTACGATAATCACCAGTGCCGTCATGGTGCAGATAATAAGCGTATCAATAAACGGTCCCATCATGGAAACGAGGCCCACACGAACAGGTTCCTTGGTAATCGCTGCACCGTGAGCGATGGGAGCACTTCCAAGACCTGCCTCATTGGAGAAGACTCCCCGTGCTACACCGAAACGGATTGCCTGTGCAACAGCGGCACCGGTGAAACCACCGACAGCCGATGTTCCGGTAAAGGCGTCATGAAAAATCATGGCAAATGCAGCAGGAACGCCATCAAGATGTGTAAAAATAACCACCAAAGCAGCGATAATATAAAACACGGACATGACGGGAACGAGCTTACTGGCCACCTGTCCAATTCGTTTAATGCCGCCGATAATGACGGCAAATACCAGCCCTCCCATAATTAATCCCGTTATCAGCTTCGGAATACCAAAATACGTCTGTACCGGTTCGGCTACGGAATTGGCCTGCACCATATTACCGATACCGAATGATGCTACTGCTGCAAAGAAGGCAAACAGAACAGCGAGCCACTTCTGACCTAGTCCCTTCTCAAGATAATACATAGGACCGGCACTGACCGTTCCGTCGTCATGAATCACTCTGTATTTAAGAGAAAGCAGGCATTCCGCATACTTAAGAGCCATACCAAAAACAGCGGTGATCCACATCCAGAAAATCGCTCCAGGGCCACCGAGGGCAATGGCGGTTCCGACACCGGCAATGTTGCCTGTTCCGATTGTTGCTGAAAGAGCAGCGCTCAGAGCTTGAAAATAGGTGATTTCTCCTTTCTCGTCCGGATCTTTGATTCTTCCGGAAACCAGTTTAAAGGAATCACCTAATTTCCGTACCTGAATACCGCGAAGCAACAGAGAAATAAAAATTCCGGTCCCGACCAGAAGAATAATGGTTACCGGACCCCATACGATTCCACCAAGTTTATTTAATAAAGCTTCCACAATATCCTCCATCACAGAAACAATATATTTATTACGACTGACAAAAAGCGATATCAATCGTTCATTATAGAAAAAAGCTTCTCGGATCATTCCTCAAAACCGGCGCATATTATCAACTGAGATGGAGGATGTCTACTTTTTTCCGTATCATTGAGCAACTTTTAAGCGCTTCTTCATTTTTTTGTTGACTTAGGCCTGTATAGACCTTTAAATTATTATAATTATGCATTATTTTCTTAAATTTTTACGACAAAAGGGGAGGGAATGGCATGGCAAAAAAAAGGACACCAGCAAAACAAAAAGAAATGGATTATTTTACCGCTCTGTATGACGTGGCACGAGTAGTTAACGCTTCGCTTGATCCGACACGGGTCCTGGAAGAAATCACCCGATGTGTTGCAAAGGCAATGAATGTCAAAGCATGCAGTCTCAGATTGCTTGCATCGCGTGGCAAAACACTCGAGATGGGGGCAAGTTATGGCTTATCAGGAGAATATGTCGATAAAGGACCGATCGTCATCGCGGAAAGTAAGGTAGATCAAAAGGCTTTAGAAGGAAAAACGATCTGGCTTGAGAATGTCCAGACAGACAATCATTTTCAATACCGGGAAAAGGCTAAAGCCGAGGGCATCAAGTCGGTACTTGTACTGCCCCTCATCGTTGAAAAAGAAGCCATTGGTGTCTTGCGGGTTTATACGGAAGATATTCGTAAATTCATCGACCGGGATCTAAAATTTCTGGAGGCCGTTTCAAATCTCAGTGCTATCGCAATCGATAATGCCCGTCACCACGAACGTCTGAAGATCAAATGTGATTTAATGGCGGAACACAAGTACCGCATTGACGATAATTAAGGAGGGTACAATGATTCGGCTCGGTATCAATGGTTTTGGAAGAATAGGACGACAAGTTTTGAGAGCTGTTATGGAAAGATATCCTGACTCTTTACAGGTGGTCGCAATTAATGATCTTTTTGATGCGGAAACCAATGCACACCTGCTGCAGTATGACACGAACTACGGTATCTTTGACGCAGATATTAAGACCAAAAAAGATAACTTTCTTATTAATAATCAAGTGATCAAAAATTTCGCTCTGCGCGATCCTGTGTCTATTCCCTGGGACGATGAAGGCGTGGATATTGTCATTGAGAGCACCGGTCTTTTCAGGACCGGCCCAAGGGCATCAGCGCATCTCGAAGCGGGAGCACAAAAGGTTATAATCACTGCCCCGGCTAACGATATTGACCTGACGGTTGTCATGGGAGTAAACCACCGGAGCTATAAGCCCAAAAGTCATCATATTTTATCAAATGCATCATGCACCACAAACTGCTTGGCGCCTCCCGCCCTTGCCGTACACAGGGCATTCGGTATTGTTAACGGTATGATGACGACGATTCATTCTTATACCAACGACCAGCGCATTCTCGACCTGCCTCACCGTGATCTTCGACGGGCACGGGCAGCAGGACAGAACATCATCCCCACATCAACAGGGGCTGCCCGTGCGCTTGCCCTCGTTGTTCCCGATCTGGCGGGACGGTTTGACGGTTATTCTCTGAGAGTGCCAACTCCAACGGTTTCGGTTGTTGACTTTACCGCGCAACTGAAGAAGAAGACCTCCACCGATAGGTTGAGAGAAACGCTGGTGAACGCATCCCGAAGAACCTTTAAGGGAGTTATGGCCTGTGAACGGAATAAGCTTGTTTCTTCAGACTACATTGGCAATGCCCACTCATCCATTATTGATCTCGAATTCACGCAGGTGCTGAACGGTACGATGGCTAAAGTCGTGGCGTGGTATGATAACGAGTGGGGCTATTCATGCCGCGTGGCAGATCTTGCCCATTATATGGCTGAAAAGGGACTCTAAGAATAGGATATGCCGAAGGTTACCATCAGGAAATCGTCGTATAGCTACGACGAGTTGCGAACGCAACTATATGAGTTACTTGATTATTATTCTGGCTCCTCCTTTGGGAAGGGTTCGCGTGTGGTCATCAAGCCAAACCTGCTCTCCCCTGCCGCACCGGAAATGGCGGTCCTCACTCATCCACTGGTCGTGAGAGCTGCAGCGGAATATGTTTTATCAAAGGGAGCGAAACCGTGTATCTCAGATAGTCCAGCTATGGGTTCCTTTGATCGGATTCTGAAAGAAAGCGGCATCAGCGTGGCCCTTGCTGATCTAGATGTGGAATACCGTGAATTCGAAACCTCCATCAGCGTTGATATCGGGGAACCCTTCGGCAGAATTGACATGGCAGAAGATGCTATAAAAGCAGACGTTATTATCAACCTTGCTAAACTAAAAACACATAGCCAGATGCTCCTGACGCTCGGGGTGAAGAACACCTTCGGATGTATTGTCGGTTTGAGAAAACCTGAGTGGCACATGCGAACGGGCGTCGACAGAAATATGTTCGCACGACTCCTCGTCCAGATACACAGGGCTGTGAATCCCCCTGTCACAATTATAGACGGAATCCTTGCCATGGAAGGCGAAGGTCCGGGAAAAGGAGGCACACCGAGACACATGGGAGTCCTTTTAGGAAGCGATGATGCCGTTGCTGTTGATACGGCCGTCTGTTGGATGCTGGGCATCAAGGCAGACCAGCTCTTTACAAACAAAGCAGCACAAGAATTGGGACTGTGTCAGGAACCGATCCGAGTGGATGGGGAACTGCCCATTTTCGAGGATTTTGCACTGCCGGAAATTGCTTCCCTTTCCTTCGGACCACAAGGTATTCAGAAGTTCCTACGAAAACACCTCTTTCAACGACCTGCTGTTAATGATGATCTGTGCATAAGCTGTGGAGAGTGCTGGAACTTCTGTCCTGTCGGGGCGATACAAAAAGCGGGAGATTCCCTCTCCTTTGACTATGGGCGGTGTATACGATGTTATTGCTGCATTGAGGTTTGCCCCCAGGGTGCCCTTCACGCTGTTGAAACCCTGACGGGAAAACTCTTCAGAAAAATTATTAATAACAATTGAACGTTGACATACGTGATAGTTTACGAGCCATATCCATACCGACCTTGATTTTCGAATAAACACCGTGTAAAGGGTGCGGTACAGACTACGTACTTATAATAAGGGCATCATCATGGAGATTATTCGCTGGATTGGTAACGAAACAACTTTGCATACCGCAATTGCGGGATTCCCGGCAATAATCCTGCTGCTTCTGATCGTTATCTGTCTCATCATCCTGGTAAAAGGGGCTGATTGGATGATCGACGGGGTGGTAAGCCTCGCCAGGCGAACGGGTCTGTCACGCATTGTCATCGGCGCAACAATCATATCATTAGGAACAACAACACCCGAAGCCTTTGTTTCGGTCATGGCCGCCTGGATGGGTAATCCCGGATTAGCTTTGGGCAACGGCGTCGGTTCCATCATAGCAGATACGGGGCTTATTTTCGGTCTGACCTGTCTCCTGTGTTCTGTCCCGATAAACCGTTACATCCTCAACCGTACCGGTTGGGTGCAGGTCGGGGCTGCAACGCTCCTCGTCATTATTTCCGTGATTGTATGGATTATTGCCCCCGAAAAGCCGGTTCTTAACCGATGGATCGGTATTTTTTTTCTGCTTTTGCTTATAGGATATCTCTATGCCACATACAAATGGTCCCGACAGGGCGAATCGGTGTGTGCAAACGAAACAGAAACGACCGAAGAGAAAGCCATGCCGCTCGCACAATGCTGGCTCATGGTGATCGGCGGATTGATTCTCGTGGTTTCGAGTGCCCGTGTGCTTGTTCCCTGCACCACGGAAATCGCTTCCCGAATCGGAGTCCCCGACGATATTATTGCCGCCACACTGGTTGCCTTTGGGACATCACTCCCCGAATTGATAACTGCGATCACCGCCATACGAAAAGAATGTGCAGATATTGTGGTTGGTAATGTTGTCGGCGCCGATGTGCTGAATTGTCTCTTCGTGATTGGAGCAGCCGCTGCGGCAAAACCGTTAACAATCACACAAAATTTCTTCACATTCCACTTCCCTGCCATGCTTATCATTCTGTTTTCTTTTCGTATCTTTATCTTCATGAATCGAGACAACCGGTTCAGACGATGGCAGGGAGTGTGGCTCCTGAGTATCTATGTGATATACATTGCTCTTCAGTATAGTCTTAAGCTCGGCACATCATTCGGGTAGGTTTTGTCTCTATGATATCGCTCAACAACATTTCTAAACAATTCAGCGGCAAGTCACTCTTTCACGATGTTTCGATCCATATCGGAAAGGGGGACCGTGTGGCCCTTGTGGGCTCAAACGGAGCGGGAAAATCAACCCTCATGAAAATCATCGTCGGTCACCTCAGTGCCGATTCGGGGACTATTGCAAAACCCCGTTTTAATACGGCAGGGTACCTCCCACAGGACGGAATATATCATTCAGGAAAGACGCTCTTTGATGAAGTTGCCGCGGTCTTCAAAGACATCAATTCCCTGCAGGAACGAATGACGGAATTATATGAAGAAATACAGAGACTTAGTCAGGAGGGAACCGCAAACTCTCCGGAAATGGCGGAATTGGTCAAAGAGCTCGGAAAAGCTCAGCACACCATAGAACATCACAACGGATATACAATAGAGGCACGGATCAATCAAATTCTCTTAGGTCTGGGGTTCACTGAAAGCGATTTAAAGAGGACGACCGATGAATTCAGCGGTGGCTGGCAGATGAGAATTGAAATTGCCAAATTACTGCTTATGGAGCCCACAATACTCCTCCTTGATGAACCGACCAACCATCTCGATATTGATTCGCTCGAATGGCTTGAAACATACTTACAATCTTACAAGGGTGCCGTCGTTCTTGTTTCTCATGATAGCCGGTTCCTGGATAATCTTGTTAATAAAGTAATAGAAATATCAATGGGAAATGTTACGCAGTATACTGGGAATTTTACCTCCTCTATAAAACAAAAAGAACTTCGGGATGAACAGAGACACAGTGCATATGAACAACAACAAAAATTAATTGAAAAAACGGATCGATTCATAGAGCGGTATCGATACGACAAGAAGCGGGCAAAGCTGGTGCAAAGCCGATTGAAAATGCTTGAAAAGATGAAACTCATCGAAAGAGAGCATGGTGATAAAACCATTTCGTTCGTTTTTCCCGAATCTCCACGGACCGGACGTGTCGTGATGGAACTGAATAACCTGACAAAATCATACGGCAGCAACATCGTGTTCAAAAATACCTCCCTTCGGATCGACCGGGGAGATAAGATCGCGCTCCTGGGGATCAATGGATCGGGAAAATCGACCCTGGCGCGCATCATCGCCGACAGAGAATCTTTCCAGGACGGAGAGCACAAACCGGGGTATAACGTGATGAGTTCCTACTTTGCGCAGAACATGGCAGATGCAATGAACCCGGATAGGACAGTCCTTGAGACGGTCGATACTGCCGCCCCTGCTGCATCGCCTCAGGAGTTACGAACCATGCTCGGGTGTTTCCTTTTTTTCGGTGATGACGTTTTCAAACCGGTCTCGGTGCTCTCGGGAGGAGAAAAAAGCAGGCTTGCCCTGGCACGGATGCTCCTGGTCCCGGCAAATTTCCTCATCTTTGACGAGCCGACGAACCATCTCGACGCACAATCAAAGGCGGTCTTACAGCGAAGTCTGCAAAAATTCACCGGTAGCTATCTCATCGTATCACACGATCGGGACTTCCTTGCACCGCTTATCAATAAAGTAATGTATCTGAAAAACGGAATCGTTACGCTTTACCCGGGAACGGTCGATGATTACCTGATTCGAGCAAAACAGGAAGACGACGAAGGCTACCAGCCGAAAGAACGTACAAAGAACAAACCTTCTCCAAATTTTGAAAAAACACAGAAGCGAAAAGCGGCGGAACAACGGCAGGAACTATTCCGGCAACTGAAACCTCTCAGAGATGAACGTAACATGATCGAGGCTGAAATAACCCGTGCAGAAGAGAGAAAAGTTGAAATTGAAGCAGCGTTTGCTGACACCAAGACCTATGAAGGTGAAAAATTTATTCAAACCCTTCACATCGAACACGATAAGATCACATCTCAGCTTAAGGTTCTTTATGACCGGTGGGTAGAAATCGAGGGAAAAATCGAAGAGATCGTAAAAAAATACAGGTGACCATGAGCGGTTCTAAGGGAAATGCGAGTTTCGCCTTGACGGGTCACTCTTTTTTTTCTATACTTACACAACAAATACAAGAAACTCTTGAAGGGATAAACCAATGAAGACAATGACTATTCCATCAGGATCTATCAGCTTCCCGTATGTGTTAAAATTTACCGATATTCATCTTTACCTGTTCGCTGTTTTATTCGTAGCGCTTGACGTAACGGTACCCTGGTTGTGTCACTGGATTCATCCACTCGCCGGCCCCATATTTCTCCCAATGTTTTTCTTTATATTAATGGCCGGTCTTATCTTCGGTTGGAGGATGGGTCTCCTGGTGGGGATTCTTACACCCATCGTCAGCTATGGTATTTCTGGAATGCCGGATGCAGCATTGCTGCCGAGAATAATAGTAGAATCAGTATGTTACGGGTTATTTGCGGGATGTTTTCGCGAGAGATTCAACATAGGGGTACTATGGTCCCTCATGGGAGCAATGGTTGTGGGACGGATAGCTACGGGACTTGTAACTTTCATCATATATCAAGGCACAATTAGTCCCGTTGATGTAATGTGGAAAGCATTACAAATAGGATGGCCTGGTGTATTGATACAATTAGCTTTTCTTCCTTTCATTATCAAATTTTTAGAAACAGTGATCCCCTCCCTCGGTTTTCTCAATGAAACATAGGCCCGAAGATCTTTTTGCATCATTTCTGGTAAGCAGCGATACGTTATGGATTTGCAAGGGACACGGTGTAATATTTCAATCCACGCAAAAGGGAATTGCTCCCTTAATCGAATACCTTGATAGGTACGGCTCATCTCAGGGAGACATTATCGCCTGCGACAGGGTGATCGGAAATGCCGCCGCGCTTTTGCTGGAAAAGGCCGGGTGCAGAACCGTATTTTCAGTAATAGGAAGCGAATTAGCCGAAAATACCCTTCAATCGCTTGAGATCACATACTCATTCGCGCATGTAGTCCCTTACATAATTAATAGGACGGGTGAGGGAATGTGCCCCTTTGAAAAAGCTTCCATCGGAACATCGTCCGACGAGTTTTTTCAGTATGCAAAGAAGAGACTCCGTTTTACGGATTCTCCTCCGATATGATGGAACATACAAGATATGACATGAATAATGAAATTTTATTCACTCAGACCGATGGTACAATCGAGGATAGTGTCATTGCCTTGCGGTCGCTTCTTAGCAGGATGAAAGTTCCCTACCAACGAGGTGATTCCATTGCCGTCAAGCTCCACTGGGGAGAAAGAGGGAATACAAGCTTTCTCTCTCCTCATTATGCCCGGGAAATTGTACAGTGGCTCTTAAGGAATGAAGTCAAGCCATTCATTTTCGACACAACCGTTCTTTATTCGGGTGGTCGCCGAACGGGGTCCGATTCCATTGAGACGGCCAAAGAGCACGGCTATACCGAGGCCTTTCTCGGATGCCCTATTGTTATCGGCGATGGAATGGATGGACGTGATGTTATTGATATTGAAGCGGGTTTTAAACATTTCGAAACTGTTCAGGTTACCGCTCTGGTCGATAAGGCTGATGGCTTCTTCATTTTTTCACACTTTAAAGGTCATCTTGAAGCCGGATTTGGCGGAGCCATAAAAAATATTTCCATGGGTTTTGCCTCGCGGGCACAGAAACAGCGAATGCATTCCGATGCACATCCTGTTTTAAATGAGGCAAAGTGCACACGATGCGGCATCTGCATCGACGTCTGTCCCACGGGTGCCGCAGCATTTGCAAATGATGATACATATCCCGAATATGATCTGGACCTCTGCATCGGATGCGCCCAATGTATTGCACTGTGTCCTGAAATGGCCCTAAAAATATTCTGGTCAACGGACATTACGGTTTTTCAGGAAAAGCTGGTCGAAACGGCCGCGGCTATATGGAAACGAATAAAGGAAAAATCTTTACTTGTTAATTCTCTCATCAACATAACAGCCTACTGTGACTGCCTGCCCGGAAAGAATCCCACCATAGCTGAAGATCTGGGATTTATGGGGGCATATCATCCTGTTGTAATCGACAAAGAAGCAATAAAGAAACTCGGTGAAGATCTCTTCAATCGAACCCACCCCGGCATTCCCTGGGTACGACAGTTTACCTATGCCGGTGAAATCGAATTCGCCACTGAAACGGTGAGATAACCATTGATCATCAATCCCCGTTGATCTTATACGTTCCGCAAACCAGTGATGACTGCGTCAAAAACACTTCTGTCCTTAAACCGGAACGGTCGGAGAGAGGAGAGGCTGTCTGAAAACATTTTTTTCCTTGATTATTACACCGAGGATGTGTAAGTGCTTGTGAGAATGAGGTAACCGCACATGATGCACGGTTATCTCAACAAACATTGTGTATCCTTTGCATCTTTTGAGCAGAGTTATGAAGATAACCGCTGCGTCCTTCACTTAAGACGGTTCACGTACACCGGTCTTGAGCACAAAATATTGTATCTTCACCGGCAGGAGATATGTCATGAGTCAGAAACCCGGCGTGGATGAACTCACACATCGAATCAACGAACTGGAAAGAGAAATTGAAGACCTCAACCAGGAAAAAGAATCCCTGTTAAAGCGTGAGCAGAAATATCAGTCAATTTTTAATGACATCGATGACGGATATTTTGAGGTCGATTTTGAAGGAAATTACACCTACTTCAATGATGCTGTGTGTCATATTATCGGTTACTCTCGTGAGGAATTACTGAACATGAAGAACCGAAGCTACACAACACCTGAAACGGCACAAAAGATGTTCCAGATATTTAATGAGGTTTACCGATCAGGTGTTCCCGCCAAGATAACGGATTATGAAGTTATCAGAAAAAACGGCACAAAGCGAATTGTTGAACTCTCCATATCGCTCATGAGAGATGCCGACAGATCTATTATCGGTTTCCGCGGTATCGGGCGAGATATTACGGACCAGAAAATAGCAGAAGAAGCATTGCGTGAAAGTGAAACGAAATACCGGGACCTCGTAGAGAATGCCAACAGTATCATACTCCGACGGGATATCGAAGGGCGGATAACCTTTATTAATGAGTTTGCCCAGTTCTTTTTCGGTTATACCGAAAATGAAATACTTGGGAAAAACGTGGTGGGTACGATTGTGCCGGAGAAAGACAGTGACGGGTCCGATCTTGCACAAATGGTAAAAGACATCGGTCTCCACCCTGAAAAATATGTCACGAATGAAAATGAAAACATGTGCAGCAATGGAGACCGCGTCTGGGTTACATGGACGAATAAGGCCATTTACGACAGAGAAGGAAACATTCGTGAAATACTCTCCATCGGTAACGATATTACCGAGCGCAAGAAAGCTGAGGAAGAAAAAAAGAAGCTTGAAACAGAACTTTACCAGGCCAGGAAAATGGAAGCAATCGGCACGCTCGTGGGAGGTCTCGCCCACGATTTTAACAATCTCCTCATGGGCCTGCAGGGACGCATATCGCTTATGCTTTTAGACTTGGACTCAAGTCATCCCCACTATGAAAATCTCAAACAGCAAGAAGAGATTATAAAAAGCGGTGCTGATCTTACACGACAAATGCTGGGTTTTGCTCGTGATGGAAAATACGAAGTTAAACCGGCCAACATCAATAAAATTATTAACAAGACATCTGATATGTTCGGTCGAACGAAGAAAGAGATAACGATAAACAGGAAATATGGGGATGACATCTGGACCGTAGAAGTGGATCAGAGTCAAATCGAGCAGGTTTTTGTTAATATTTATATCAATGCCTGGCAAGCAATGCCCGGTGGCGGTCATCTCTATATAGAAACTGAAAATGTAAACCTTGGACCGAAAGACTTGAGCTCATTTAATGTTCCCCAGAGCCGCTATGTTAAAATATCAATAACTGACACGGGCGTCGGTATGGATGCAGCTACCAAGGAACGTATATTCGAACCATTTTTTACGACGAGAGAAATGGGACGGGGAACCGGCCTTGGACTGGCCTCCGTATATGGTATTATTAAAAATCACGATGGATTTATTGATGTGTCGAGCGAACGGGGGCATGGATCAACATTTTATATTTATCTACCGGCAATCGAAAAGAAAATCGGAGATGATAAGCCTTCGCCAAAAACAGAGCTTATACAAGGGACTGAAACCATCTTACTCGTCGATGATGAACGAATTATCCTGGACGTCGGCGAGGAAGTTCTGAAAACAATGGGTTATAATGTTTTATTAGCAGGTAGCGGCAAAGAAGCTTTAGAACACATGGGAAGAGATAAAGAATCCATTGATATGGTCATACTGGACATGATAATGCCGGAAATGAGCGGCGGCGAAGTTTTCGATAGAATAAAAAAAATTAAACCCGATGTAAAAGTTCTTCTTTCGAGCGGCTATAGTTATCATG
>Ga0272444_10002752_pt1 | contig 16098 bp, 16 predicted proteins | sample SSMForm13_FD_201033 | JGI IMG/M metagenome (GOLD analysis project Ga0272444, IMG submission 201033) | Marine sediment archaeal communities from Little Sippewissett salt marsh, Falmouth, MA, United States - SSM-Form-13 | ecosystem: Environmental > Aquatic > Marine > Wetlands > Sediment ...
GCTTCGGCGACGTCGTGGGGCAGGTCGAGGACCTCGAACACCCGCTCGAAGGACACCAGCGACGTCGCCAACTCGACGCGGGCGTTGGAGAGCGCCGACAACGGGCCGTACAGCGTCGTCAGGTAGGCCGACAGCGCCACGATCGTCCCGATCGTGAGCGAGCCGTCGATCACGAGCACCGCCCCCACCCAGAACACCAGAGCGGTCCCCACCGCGCTCACCACCCCGAGCGCCATGAAGAACCAGCGGCCGATCAGGGCACGCTGCACGCCCAGGTCGCGCACCTCGGCGGCCTGGCCGGCGAAGCGGCGGTCTTCGTCGGGGGTGCGCCCGAACAGCTTGACCAGCAGGGCGCCGCTCACGTTGAGCGTCTCGTTCATCGTCGTGTTCATCCGGGCGTTGGCCTCCATCTGGCTGCGAGTGACCCGGCGCAGCACCTTGCCGACCCGGCGCGACGGGACGATGAACAGAGGCAGGATGGCGACGGCCGCAAGCGTGAGGCGCCACTCCAGGTTGAGCATGACCGCCAGGGTCGCCACCACCTGGAATCCGTTCGAGACGATGGATACGAAGGTTCCCGTGATGGCCTGCTGAGCGCCCACCACGTCGTTGTTGAGCCGGGACATCAACTCGCCGGGCCGGGTCCCCGTGAAGAACGCGAGCGACATGCGCTGCAGGTGGGCGAACAGGCCGGTGCGCAGATCGAAGATGATGCCCTCGCCCGCCTTCGCCGACGCCCAACGCTGCACCACCCCGATCACCCCGTTGACCAGCGGCACCGCGACCATCGCCAACCCGAGCACGGTCACCCGGCCCAGGTCCTCGTCGGGGATGGCACGGTCGATGAGGTCGCGCATCAGCAGCGGCGGAAGGAGCGACACGAACGTGATGGCCACGATCGTCAGCCCGACGACGACCAGCAGCACCCGGTACGGGCGGGCGTACCCGGCGACCCGGGTGATGAGACGACGGTCGATCGAGGGGCGGTCCTGCTCCTCGTCGTGGCGGAGGTAGGACCACCATCCCCCGGAATGCCCGATCACGATGCTCCTCGCTGGCTGCGGCAACACGCCAGGCTATCGGCGCACCGACGGGGAGGGAAGGCCGGCTCAGCCTCCGGGCAGCACCGAGACCGGCACCAGCAGCGACAGCAGCGACGTGGATTCGGCGGTGGCGAAGCACGTCGCCTCGGTGACCCCGGTGCGGCAGAACAACTGATAGACGTAGTCGCCCTCCACCCACACCAGTTCCCGGCCGGTGCTCAGCCGGAACGACTGGATCTCACCCTCCCGGGTGGTCGAATCCGGGGTGCGGAAACCCACCTGGAGCACACCGACCTGGCCCTCGCTGCGGGGCACCGAGTAGGGCTCGGCGGCCCACAGCCCGAAGGCGGCCGCGGTGGCCACGTCGAGCGTGCCGGTCTGGGCGTCGAAGACGAGCTGACTGGACACCGCGACGATCGAACCGGGGACCAGGCGCGGGAACCGGATGCCCGGCAGGGCCGCGGCGATCTCGGCCCGGCCGGCCTGGACGAACTCGCTGGCTTCACCACCCCTGCGCCACACCGCCCGGATGAGGTCGTCGCGCTCCAGGTCGTCGACGCCGGCGTCGAGGCCGTCGTTGATCCAGGCCACGCTCTCGGTGACCGCCTTGAGGTCGGCCGCGGGGCCGGCGGGGGCCTCCGTGGTCGTGGTGGACGTGGTGTCGCCGTGCACGACGGCGCGCGACAGGTCGCCGACCCCGCTCAGCGGGTCGCCGCACCCGGCGCCCCCCAGGGCGCTCAAGGCCAGCACGATCGTCACCGTCCGTCGCACGGCTCCTCCAGCCGCCGGCCGCTGCGCCGGCGCACCCGATTATGGTCGGCATCCGCCGAGACGAGGTTCCCCACCCCGTGACCGTCACGTTGCTCACCGACGGATTCCCCGACGACCCGGTCTTCGACGCCGCCGTGTCGCGCGCCCTGCTGGAGCGGGCCGCCGCCGGTGAGATCGGGCCGGTGTTCCGCCTGAGCGTGCCGGGCCGGTCGGTGCAGTTCGGCCGCATGGACGCGGCCCGCCCCGGGTTCGGGGCGGCGGTCGAGGAGGGACGCGCCCTGGGATTCGCTCCCGTGGTCCGCCTCGCCGGGGGCCGCGCAGCGGTGTTCCACGAGGGGACGCTCTCGTTCGCCCGCATCGTCCCGGAGGCCCGCCGCGACCTCGACATAGAACGGCGATTCGCCGAGGTCTCGGGCCTGATGCGCGACGCCTTCGCCTCGCTCGGCGCCGATGCCCGCATCGGCGAGGTCCCCGGCGAGTACTGCCCGGGACGCCACAGCGTCAACCTGGCCGGGTCGGTCAAGGTGATGGGGATCGGCCAGCGCCTGGTCCGGGGAGCGTCGCACGTGGGCGGGGTGGTCGTCGTCGCGGACGCGGCCCTCGTCAATCTCGTGCTCGACCCCGTCTACCGCCACCTCGGCTACGAGTGGGACCCCGCCGCCACCGGAGCCCTCGCCGACGCCGTGCCCACCGACACCGATGCGGTGGCGGCTGCGATCGTCGCCGCGTTGCGGGTTCGCCACGACGTGGCCCCGGGAGCCGTGGACCCCGCCACGCTGGAGGCCGCCGAGCGGATCGCGGCTCGAGGCCGATAGCCTTGCCCCATGCGCGTGCTCGTCGTCAACGGCCCGAACCTGAACCTGCTGGGGCGCCGCAAGCCCGAGATCTACGGGTCGGCGACCCTCGCCGACCTCGAAGAGCGCTGCCGCGCCTGGGGCGCCGGCCTGGGCATCGACGTGGCGGTGTTCCAATCCAACCACGAAGGGGCGATCGTCGACCGCCTCCATGCCGCCATGGACGACTGCGACGGCGTCGTCATCAACCCGGGGGCGCTCACGCACACCTCACGCGTCCTGTACGACGCCATCGAAGCGATCGAGATCCCGACGGTCGAAGTCCACCTGTCCGACATCGCGGCGCGCGAACCGTGGCGGGCGGTGTCGCTGATCGCCCCGGTGTGTGCCGCGTCGATCTCGGGGCGCGGGCCCGACGGCTACCTGGCCGCCCTCGAGTTCCTCGCCGGGCTCAGCCGCTGACCATCTCGGCGAACCGTCCCAGGCCCTCGCGGATGTCGTCGTCGCCGAGGGCGAAGGAGAACCGCACCGACCCGGGCGCCCCGAACGCTTCTCCCGGCACGACGGCGATCTTGGCCTGCTCGAGCATCAGGTCGGCCAGTTCCATGGAGGTGGCGGCCCGGCCGGCGCCGAGGGGACGGCCCAGCAGTCCCTGCACCGAGGGGTAGGCGTAGAAGGCGCCCTGCGGTTCCGCCACTTCGATGCCGGGGATCGCCGAGAGCATGCCGTACATGATCCCGCGGCGCCGGTCGAACGCCTGGCGCATCGCCACCACCGCGTCCATCGGGCCGGTGAGCGCCGCCAGCGCGGCGACCTGTGAGACGTTGGCGACGTTCGAGGTGGAGTGCGACTGGAGCCGGGCGGCAGCCTTGGCGATCTCGACCGGGGCGACCATCCAGCCGACCCGCCACCCGGTCATCGCGTAGGTCTTGGCCACGCCGTTGACGATCACGCACCGTTCCGCGATCTCGGGAGCGACCGCAGGCATGGAGTGGAAGCCGACGTCCCCGTACACCAGGTGGTCGTAGATCTCGTCGGTCATCACCCAGATGCCGTGCTCGGCGGCCCATCGGCCGATCTCGGCCATCTCGTCGGGCGGGTACACCGATCCGGTCGGGTTGGACGGCGACACGAACACGAGCAGCTTGGTCCGCTCGGTGCGAGCCGCCTCGAGGTCGGCCACGCTCACCCGGAACCCGCTCTCGACCGTGCTCGGGACCGGCACCGAGACCGCCCCGGCCAGGGTGGCCGCCTCCGGATAGGTGACCCAGTAGGGGGCGGGGAGGAGCACCTCGTCGCCCGGGTCGAGCAAGGCCTGGAAGGTGGCGTAGACGGCTCCCTTGCCGCCCGGGGTGATCACGACCTGCTCGGGGGCGGCTGCCACGCCCGAGTCGCGCCCCGTCTTGTCGGCCACCGCCTCACGCAGTTCCGGCAGCCCGGCCGCCGGCGTGTATCGGTGGTTGCGGGGATCGCGGCAGGCTTCGACCGCGGCGGCGACGATGTGGTCGGGGGTCGGGAAGTCGGGCTCCCCGGCCCCGAAGCCGATCACCGGCTCCCCTGCTGCGCGCAGCTCCTTGGCCTTGTTGCTGATCGCCAGCGTGGCCGAGGGAGCCACGGCGGCGAGGCGGTCGGACACGGTGCGAGTCATCGGCGGTTCCCTCCCGATCGGTGCGCGGTAGGTTATCCCCCCCATGGACCATCCGTTGCTCCCCGACGAGTTGCGGCCCGGCGACGGGCGATTCGGCTCCGGGCCCTCGAAGGTGCGGGCCGAGGCGGCCGCCGCCCTGGCCGGGGCCGGCGTGCTGGGCACCAGCCACCGCCGCCCCGACGTCACGGGCCTGGTGCGGCGCATCAGGGAGGGCTTCGCCGCCCTGTTCGCCCTGCCCGAGGGGTACGAGGTGCTGATCGGAAACGGCGGGGCGACCGCCTTCTGGGACGCCGCCTCGTTCTCGCTGATCGAACGCCGCAGCGAGCACCTCGTCTTCGGGGAGTTCTCCGCCAAGTTCGCCGCGGCCGTCGCCGCCGCGCCCCATCTCGACGACCCCGTAGTCGTCTCCTCGGAGCCCGGCACCCACCCGGAGCCTCGGGCGGATCGGTCGGTCGACGCCTACGCCCTCACCCACAACGAGACGTCGACCGGGGTGATGATGCCGGTGGCCCGGCCCGCCGCCGACGGCCTCGTGCTGGTCGACGCCACGTCGGCCGCCGGGGCCCTGGCCGTCGACCCCTCCGAGTTCGACGTCTACTACTGCTCTCCGCAGAAGGCCTTCGGCGCCGACGGAGGGCTGTGGGCGGCGTGCTGCTCACCCGCCGCAGTGGAGCGCATCGAGTCGAGCACCCGTTGGTCGCCGCCGTTCCTCGATCTGCGCCTGGCGCTCGAGAGCTCCCGCACGGACCAGACCTACAACACGCCAGCCGTGGCGACCCTGTTCCTGTTCGCAGACCAGATCGACTGGCTCCTCGAGCGGGGCGGGCTGCCGTGGGCGGTCGGCCACGGGGAGCGGGCCGCCTCGGTGGTGTACGGGTGGGCCGAGACGGCGCGGTACGCCGCGCCGTTCGTGGCCGACCCGGCGGCCCGCAGCCGAACGGTCGCCGCCGTCGACCTGATCGGGGTCGACGCGGCAGCGCTGACGGCAGCGCTGCGCGTCAATGGCATCGTCGACCTCGAGGGGTACCGCAAGCTGGGACGCAATCAGATCAGGATCGGGATGTTCCCCAACGTGGAGATCGCCGATCTGGAACGCCTCGTCGCCGCCATCGATTGGATGGTTCCCCGCCTCGGGGGCCCGGGCGCCGCGTAGGCTCGACGGGGTGATCGTCTACCTGGCCGTCGTCACCGGTCTCCTCGTCCCCGTCCTGCTCCTCGCCGAACACGCCGGCCACCCCGGTCGCGGCGCGGTGAAGGCCGCCGCCTCCACCGGCTTCCTGGGGATCGCAGTCGCCTCGGGAGCGTTCGACACCGGATACGGCCGGTGGGTGTTCGCCGCGCTGTGCCTGTCGTGGGTGGGCGACGTCGCCCTGGTGTCGGCGGCCCGCCGCTGGTTCCTGGTGGGATTGGCGGCGTTCCTGCTCGGCCACCTCGCCTATGTCGGAGGCTTCGCCGCCGCCGGGGTCTCCTGGACGGGAGCGGCGATCGCCGCCGCGGCACTGTGCCTTCCCGCCGCCCTCGTGGCCAGCTGGCTGTGGCCGCACCTGCCGCCCGGCATGCGAGGGCCGGTCGCCGCCTACATCGCGGTGATCTCGGTGATGGTGGCCGGCGCCGTCGGCGGCGCGCTCGACGGCGTCCCGTGGGCTGCCCTGCCGGCGGCCCTGGCCTTCTACGTCTCCGACGTCTTCGTCGCCCGCGACCGGTTCGTGGCCCCCGGGTTCGTCAACCGCCTCGCCGGACTTCCGCTGTACTACGGAGCACAGATCGTCTTCGCTCTCTCAGTGGGAGGGGTGTAGCCGTGCCGGAACTGCTCGTCATGCGACATGCCAAGTCGGATTGGAGGGCCAACGCGCAGGATGATCGCCTCCGGCCCCTCAACACCAGGGGGGTGCAGGCCGCCCAGGCGGTCGGCCAGATCCTGCGTCTGGCGCGCCGCATCCCGGACCTCGTGCTGACCTCGCCGGCGGTGCGGGCCGCCACGACCGTGGACATGGCGGTCGAGGCCGGCGAGTGGGGATCGCTCGTCGAGACCGCCGACATCCTGTACGGGGCGAGCCCGGGCCACGTCATCGATCTGCTGCGCGGCGTGGAGGAAGCGGAGCGAGTCGCGGTCGTCGGTCACGAGCCCACCTCGTCGGCGCTGGTCTCGGTGCTGGTGGGCGGAGGGGCGGTGCGCATGCCGACCGCAGCCGTGGCGTCGATCGAGGTGCCGGTGTGGCCCGGGATCGGCCCCGGCTGTGGGCGCCTGAACTGGCTGCTGATCCCCCGCCTGTTCACCGACGGCGACTTCGACCTGTCCGGCCCGGAGCTTCCCTGAGCGGCGGTCCGGGCCGCACCACGTACGTGCTCTCGTGACGGACGGCGACGCCGAGCAGGCGCGGCAGGCGCCGCACCGGGAGGGGCCGGTGGATCGCTTCGACGACGCGGCCACCCGCCCGGCCGATCATCTCCGCCACCTCGTCGGCCCCGTAGTAGGACACCACCGGTGCTCCGAGGTTGTTCCATCGGCCGAGTTCGACGCGGCGCGTCGTCAACGCGCCGACACAGCGCTTCACCCAGAACACCAGCGTCATCGCCCAGGCCGGACCGAACGTGGGTTCCACGACGATCAGCGCGCCGTCGGGGGCGAGGAGCGACAGCGCGTTGCGTATTGCGGCGGTCGCGGCGCTCCGTGAGGCGCGGCGCGTCGGCCCGATCACGTGATGGACCACGGCGGCGAGCAGGACCGCGTCGCACGGGCCGCCCACCCGGTCGCCCAGGTCGGGGGCGAGCACCGAGGCGCGCACCGTGGTGCAGTCGGCTGCCTGCTCGGCCTCCGACAGCGCCGCATCGCTCACGTCGACGCCGATCAGCGCGGCCTCCGGGTTGCTTGTAGCGAGGGAGGCGAGCGCCGTCCCGGTCCCGCACCCCAGGTCGCAGATTCGCCCGATGGTCCCCGGACGGGCTGCCAGCCATTCCAGGGCGTCCTCGAGGCGTTTCGCCGAGTAGCGGTGCGGATGCCGGTCGTTGGCGGCATCGTCTCCCCGCATCTCTCACACCGTATCGGGTTGTGCCCTCGAACGTCGCCGGGTAGACACACGGGATGGGTTCGCTGCGACGTTCGATCGCCTACCTCACCGGGACGCGGCTCGGTCTCAACACGGCCCATCGCTTCGTGTACCCGTTCCTGCCCACGATCGCCCGGGGCCTCGGGGTGTCGCTGGCACGGGCCGGGCTCCTCGTGTCGGCGCGGTCGCTGGCGGGGGTCGCCACCCCCGCGGTGGTGGCCGCACTCGGCAGAGGCGACCGGCGCCGGCGACTGGCCGCAGCCGGTCTCGCCATGTTCACGCTCGGAGCGATCACCGCGGCGGCCGCCGGGGTCTATGCGGGAGCCCTCGTGGGGTTCGTGCTGCTCGGCGTCGGCAAGTCGGTGTTCGACGTGGCGGCCCGCGCCTATGTAGCCGACCGGACCCCATTCCACGCCAGGGCCCGGGCCCTGTCGATCATGGAGTTGACGTGGTCGGCGGCCCTGCTGCTCGGGGCCCCGGCGGCCGGGTGGCTCATCGACCGTCTCGGATGGCGGGCTCCGTTCTGGGTGTTCGCCGCGGTCGCCGCCGCCTCACTGCTGGCGATCGGCTGGTCGCTCGAGCCGGACCGGGGCGGTCCGGCCGCTCCCGCTCGGCTCTCCCTGACCCGGTCCGCTGCGGCGCTGCTCGGCGTGGGGTTCCTGATCTCGTTCGCCGCCGAGGTGACGTTCGTGCCGTTCGGAGCCTGGCTGGAGGACGACTTCGGGTTGTCGCTGGTGGCGCTGGGCGGAGCCGCCACCCTGATCGCGGCAGCCGAGTTCGCCGCCGAAGGAACCACGCTGGCGTTCGTGGATCGGCTGGGGAAGAAGCGCTCCGTCGCCGCCGGGATCGTGATCTCGATGGCGGCCTTCGCCCTGGTGGCTCCTGCCTCGGCGAGCCTCAGCGGCGGACTGTCGGTCCTGGCGGTCGGGTTCTTCGGCTTCGAGTTGTCGTTCGTGGCGCTGCTCCCCCTTGCCACCGAGAGCGTCCCGGCCGCCCGCGCCGGGTTCCTGGCCGCCATGGAGGTGGCCTTCTATACGGCACGGGCCTCGGGCGCCGCCCTCGGCCCATGGCTGTTCTCGCGCGGCGGGTTCGCCGCCAACACCCTCACCGCTGCCGCGGTCGATCTCCTCGCCGTGGGGCTGCTGTGGAGGTTCGTGACCGAGGACGCCGGCTCGGCGGCACCACCGGCGAGCCGGTAGATTGACCGGGGCCGGAAGCCGGGGGTGCTTCCGGGAAGAGGGGTTCCATCATGTCCGAGTTCACCGAGTACGCGCCGGGTACGTTCTGCTACCTGGACGTCCACACCACCGACCCCGACACCGCCATCGCCTTCTACGAGCGGCTGTTCGGTCTGGAGTCCGAGACCGCCGACGTGCCGGGCGGCGGCCGCTACACGCAGTTCCACAAGGACGGCAAGTGGGTGTTCGGACTCAACGAGTTGTCGCCCCGCCAGCGCGAGATGGGCATGCCGTCGATGTGGATCTCGCACGTCGCGGTGGCCGACGCCGACGAGGCGCGGGCACGGGTGGAGGCGGCGGGAGGCACCACCCTGTTGTCACCCACCGAGGTGCCGGGCACGGGGCGCTTCGCCATGTACGCCGACCCGCACGGTGCCGTGTTCGCCACCTGGGAGGATCGGGGGTTCCCCGGCTCGCAACTGGCCAACGAGCACGGCACGCTGATCTGGAACGAGCTGATGACTCCCGACGTCGCGACGGCCGCCGCTTTCTACGGCAAGGTGTTCGGCTGGGAGGCCCGGGTGAGCGAGATGCCGACCGGCCCCTACACCGTGTTCACCGACGGCGAGGAGATGCGGGCCGGAGCCATGGCGATCACACCGGAGATGGGCGAGATGCCGGCTTCGTGGGGGGTCTACTTCGACGTCGCCGACTTCGAGAATGCCTTCGCCTCGGCGAAGAACCTGGGGGCCACCGCCGAGACGGAGCCGATCACGGTCGAGGGCGTCGGCACCTTCGCGGTCCTGCGCGACCCGACCGGGGCCCACTTCTCGATCATGGAGTCCGCGCCGCAGGAGTAGGCGCCCTCGACCGAGGTCCGACCCCGGCGTGCCGTCCGCCGTCGGCAGACGCCATACTGGCCGCGGCATGAGACGTCACGTTGGTGCGGCCGCCGCGGCGGCGCTGATGATCACCGCCTGTGGCACAGCGGCGGAACCGGAGGCGCCGCACACTTCCCCGGCGGTGGTGGCGACCGAAGGTGTCACGGTGCCCTCGGAGCCGGGGTCGCCGTGGGTCGACGCCGTGGCCGTCCGCGAACTCGGGGACGGGGGGCGGATCGTGGACGTACGCGTGCCCTGCGAGGCGTTGGGCACCGAGCAGGCGGTGAAGATCTACGAGCCCCCGGGCCTCCCAGAGGCCGGCGCCGTGCCCGTCGTGTACCTGTTCCACGGACAGAACGAGAACGAGAAGATGTGGCAAGACCTCGGCCTGTTCACGGTCGTGGAGTCCCTCGTCGCTTCGGGTGCCGTCGAACCGCTGCTCGTCGTCACCCCCGACATCGACAACAGCTTCGGGGTCAACAACACCGAGTCCGAGGTGTTCGACATCCCCGACGGCCCCTCCGTGTCCTACGACGGCAACGACTACGAGGACTTCCTCGCCGAGGACCTCATCGCCTTCGTCGACGGCAGCTACCCGACGATCACCGATGCATCCGGTCGCTACGTCGGAGGCATATCGATGGGCGGGTTCGCCGCCCTGCATCTCGCGTTCCGCCGTCCCGACCTGTTCTCCCGGGTCGGGGCTCACTCGCCCGCGCTGGTCACCGACCCGGAGTTCACCTGGTTGTATCCGCACGACATGCCCGCCGAACAACGCAACCCGCTGCTCCTCGCGGCACACGCCGACCTCGGCGACCTGGAGATCCGCCTCGATGTCGGCGAGCAGGACGAGTGGGGGTTCTTCGAGCCGACACGCGAGTTGGCGACCGTGCTCACCGAACGCGGTGCGTCCGTCGAGTTCCACCCCGCACCGGGTGGCCACGGTTTCGGCTACTGGGGCCCCAACCTCGAGGCGTACGTACGGTTCTACGCCGCAGGGCTCGAGGGATGAGATGGGCGCGCCTTCGCCGGATCGGGCGCCGGGGCGCGACCGACCGGCCCATCGGCGCCGACGCGTGGGCTGGCAGCCCGGTCAGGGAGCCCCGACCCCGCGGGCGTCGGTGACTCCGTAGATGCCCTCGGGGGCGTCGAGGCGCGAGAGCACCTCGCCGCCGTGCGTGTAGTGGGTGAGCCCGCCGTACACCTCGCCGCAGCACCCGTACAGCAGCAGCGCGAACGAGTCGGCGTTCCCGGTCACCAACTGGCCGGCCGGTTCCTCGGCCGTGAGGCGTTCGGGCGGCCCATCGGGGCTCCAGGCATGGATCGGGAACCAGCCGCTGCCGGCGGCGTAGAAGCCCTGCAAGAGCACCGAGTCACCGGCACGCAGCGCATCCACGTATCCGTCGAAGCCGGGCTCGAAGAAGCTCTCGGCGACCGGGGTGAGGGCTTTCGGAGCAACCGAGGCGTCGCGGTTCACCAGCCATAGCTGGCGCAGCAGGTAGTGCTCGGGGGAGGGGATGTCGCAGCGCACCAGGATCTCGGCCTCGCTCCACCATCGCAGCGCGCGGCAATCGAGCCCGACCTCGTCGAGACGCCGGATCTGGTTTCCCAAGTTGTCGATCAGCACCGGTCCGTCGGGACGGTTGATCACGACGGTGACACCGCCCGGACCGTACAGCCAGGGCGGGTAGGGCACCCCGTAGTCGGCGTACCAGTCGTCGATCGCCCCGAAGTCGGCGATCACCGAGCCGTCCGAGAACCGCATCTCGGCGGTGCCTTCGGTCGTCATCACGAAGTCCCGGCCGGTCGGTCTCGTGAACGTGACGTACCGGCCGTCCACGCCAGCGGGGAAGGGCTCGAACGTCCCCGTGGTGAGATCGAGCAGATGGGTCCCGCCCTCGGGGATGCCGACGATGGCGAACCGACCGTCGGGCCGCACGTCCATGATCGTGAAGGGCGCCTGGTGGAGCGGCCACCTGGTGATCTCGAAGGGGGTGCCGTCCGGACCCACCAGATAGGCGACCACGATCTCGTCGCCGGGCGGCTCGAGATCTTCGTACCCGGCCGCCGTGGAGAACAGAGCGAACGACCACCCGGGACCGAGCGCCTCCCAGGGAACGTCGGCTCGCGTCAGGGCGGCGGGGAGCAGCGGGTGGTCCAAAGCGGCGGTCGTCGTGGTGGCTTCCGTAGTGGTCGTCGCTTCCGTGGTCGTAGCCTGCGTCGTGGTGGTGGCCGCCGTGGTGCTGGGTGCTTCGGTCGTGGCGGCCGCCGTCGTCGTCGTTGCCTCGCCTGCCGAGGTGGTGGACGCCGCCGAAGTGGCGGCCGAATCGCTGGAACCCGACTGGAGCGTGCCGTCGTCGCCACAGGCCGACACGGCGAGCATCCCGATCAGCAGCAGAAGTGCGATGCGGCGCATAGGACCTCCCGTTCGAATCCCAGGCTATCGGGCCGGTGGCCTCCCTCGCGGGCGATCACCGTCCGCACCGCAGCGACCCGACGGCGATTACCTGCCGGTCGACGGCACAGCAGCCGACGCCGACACCGTCGACGGCATGCACGCCGACCCACTCATCAGAGTTTCCTCGGGTTCGACGGGGAACGCTCCCGATGCGAACGGAGATGGTGAGGGCCTCCATCACCGTCCCAGCTCCCGGATACGTGGCATGTCGCGTTCGGTCGACGTGGCGGGAGAGGAGCACACCGGTGGGGGCGCTGTTCGTCCCCTTCGGTCACGACGGCGCGGCCTCGGACTCGCCCGCCGGACCGACACCGACCGCCCTGATGCCCTAGCCCTTGACCACTCCGAGCGGCCGCAGCCGGGCCACCGGTGTGGCCAGCCCGGCCCGCTCACACGAGTCGACCACGGCGTCGACGTCCTTGTAGGCGTAGGGGGCCTCCTCCGACAGCAGCCGGATCGACCCGGGGCGCACCGCGATGCCAGCGGCGGCCAGGTCGGCCATGACGTCGCGGCCGTGGCGGGCCGCCTTGGCCTTCTTGCGGCTCATGACCCGCCCGGCGCCGTGGGCCGCCGAGTCCCAGGCCGGGTTGCCCGCCACGCCCGCCAGCACCCAGGACGCGGTGCCCATGCTGCCCGGGACCAGGACCGGCTGGCCCGAGCCGCGCAGGTCGGGCGGCAGGTCGGGATGCCCGGGCCCGAACGCCCGGGTGGCGCCCTTGCGGTGCACACACAGCCTGCGCCGACTCCCCGCGGCGTCGTGCTCCTCGATCTTGGCCAGGTTGTGGGCGACGTCGAACACGAGGCGCAGCGGGGCCTCCACGCCGGCGGCGGCGAATGCCGTCCGGGCCTCGTGGGCCAGCACGTGACGGTTGGCCCAGGCGAAGTTGGCCGCGGCCGCCATCGCCCCCAGGTAGCGCTCCCCGTCGGCCGACTCGACCGGGACGCAGGCGAGTTGGCGGTCCGGCACCGAGATCCCGTGACGGTGCATCGCCCGGCCCATCTCCTCCAGGTGGTCGGTGCAGGTCTGGTGGCCCAGCCCGCGGCTGCCGCAGTGGATCATCACGCAGACGGTGCCCTCCGCGAGGCCGAAGGCCAGCGCCGCCTCGGGGTCGGCGACCCGATCGACCACCTGGACCTCGAGGAAGTGGTTTCCGGCGCCCAACGACCCCAACTGGCCGCCGCCCCGGTCCCGGGCCCGCCGCGTGATCAGGTCGGGACGGGCCCCGGCCGAGGTCCCCCGCTCCTCGCAGCGATCCAGGTCGGCCGGTTCGCCGAAGCCGGCGTCGAGCACCGCGGCCGCCCCGCGCTCCAGCACGTCGTCGAGGAGACGCCGCCCCGCGATCGAGCCCTCCCCGAGCCCGCGCGGGATCCGGGTGTCGAGTTCGGCCATCACCGCCTCGGCGTACCCGGCGTACTCGTCGGCGGTGAGCGGCGACGCCAGGAGACGGACCCCGCAGCAGATGTCGAAGCCCACTCCACCCGGCGACACCACTCCCCCTTCGGCCACGTCGGTGGCCGCCACCCCGCCGATCGGGAAGCCGTAGCCCCAGTGGATGTCGGGCATCGCCATCGAAGCGCCGACGATCCCAGGGAGGTGGGCGACGTTGGCCACCTGATCGACCGCCCGGTCCCGGGTCGCCCGCTCGAACAGCTCCGGCGAGGCGAACACCCGGCCGGGAACCCTCATATCCCCGGAGGGATCGACCTCCCACACCGCGTCGCCGACCCGTCGGAACTCCATACCCGAACCGTACCGATCAGACGTCGAACACGATGCGGGCCCACCACCCGTCGGGGACCGGGACGACGGCCAGGTCGTGGTAGGTGACGGCCTTGATCGGCGCCCCGACGAGTTCGAGCCCGGACGCCGGATCCCCGCCCGCCGAGCCCTGGACGCCCCCCTCTTCGAGGCGGTCCACCGAGAAGACGGAGAACGCCAGTCCGTGGGTCTCCGATTCGGCGAGCAGCGACGAGAGCCACCCCACGAGCAGGTCCTCCACCGTGTCCCCGGCCGCCACCACCGGCCGGGTGCGCGCTCCGGTCGCTCCGCGCAGGTCGAACGTGATGTCGAACATGGCGAACGCGGCGTGCTCGAACAGTTCCTCGAGCGTGGCCCCGTAGGCGACGACGGCGGCGTCGGCGGTGTGGTCGATCTGCTCGTAGACCGTCACGGCTCCCACCACCAGGAGAGCCCCACCAGCCCCGGTCCGGTGTGCACCACCATGCCGGCGCCGAACTCGCTCACCATGGCGGTGGCCGGGTCGCATTCGGCGAGCACCGCGTCGAGCAGCGAGTGCGCCGCCGGCTCGGCCATGGCGTGCAGGGCGATCACATGGGGCCGGGCACCCGGGACCCTGGCGCGCCGCCACTCCGACAGCAGGCGCCGCCTCCCCCCGGCACTGCTGAACGCCGGCCGCAGCTTCCTGATCCGGCCTCCCGACAACTCGAACACGGGACGCACCCCGAGGCGGCGGGCCAGTCCGCCGAACACGTGGTTGACCCGCCCGCCGGCGATGAGGAAGTCGAGCGTCTCGAGCATGCCGAAGAGCCGGGCCCGCCCCGCCACCCGGCGGGCCTCCACCTCGACTTCGTCCAGCGTCGCCCCGGCGGCGGCGAGCCGGGCGGCCCGCAGCGCAGCCAGGGCCTGGGCGCCGGCCGCCGTGCCGGAGTCGACGATGCGCACGTCGATCGGCACCCGCCCCGCCGCCACCCCGGCCGAGGTCAGCGTGCTGCTCAGGTTCCCGGCCACGGTGACGACGACGGCACCCTCGTCGGCACCGTCGAGGGCTTCGAGGAACGCCCCGGGGGGAGGCCCCGACGTGGAGACGCCGTCGGCGAATCGCTCCACCACCTCGGACAGCGGCACCTCCCCGTCGCGATGAGCGACTCCGCCGACCACGACCCTGATCGGCACGATCACGACGCCGTGCTCGGCGGCCACCCCGGCGTCGAGGGCCGCCGCGCTGTCGGTGATCACCCGAACCGCCACCCGGCACCTCCTCGTGGCTCCGAGGCTACCGATCGTGGTCGTGCACCAACCGGAACGCCATGCTCCCCGGTCGGTGGCCGCCGGGGGGCGGGCCGTCGGCGGCGATCCGCTTGATCCACATCGGAACGACCAGGGCGACCGCGAGCCATGCCCCGGCGGCTCCGCCGGTCAGCCCGAGGACCACCGGCAGGGCCGCCTGGGCGGCGAACGTTCCGGTGGCGGTGTGGCGGGCGAGGCTCCCGCCGGCGAGGCCGGCGGCCAGGACCACGGTGCCCGGCCAGGCCAGCACCAGGGTGGCGCCCAGCGCCGGGCCGACGCCCCGGCCCCCCGAGCCGCCGAGGAACACCGACCAGTTGTGCCCGGCGACGGCCGCCCCCGCAGCCAGCGCCGCCCACCCGGGGCGATCCATCACCGGCAGCACCGCCAGCGCGCCCTTGGCGATGTCGAGCACGCCGGCGACGGCCATCGGCACGAACCCGGAGGACGCTCCGACGTTGCTGCCCGACACCGAACGGCTGCCGTGGGTGCGCAGGTCGACTCCCGAGGCGGAGCGGGCGACCAGGTAGGCGATCGGGATCGCCCCGACCAGGTAGGCGCCCACGACTGCGACGGCCTCCACCGATCACCTCCCCGGTGGACGCTAGCGAGGCGCTCCGCCGCTCAGGGCACTGCTCGGCTCAGAGCTCGCAGGCTCGGGTCACCTCTGCGGCGCATTCGTCGGTGCCGTCTTGGCCGTTGGCGACGTCGCTGCCGCCCCCGCCGACCAGCAGGTCGCCCCCGGCGCCGCCGAAGAGGTGGTCGTCCCCGGCGTCGCCGTAGAGGTCGTCGTTCCCCGCGCCGCCGAGCAACCGATCGTCGCCGCCCCGCCCGGAGAGGACGTCGTCGCCGCCCCGGCCGACCACCCGGTCGGCTCCACCGCCGCCGTCGACGTCGTCGTCGTCCTTCCCGCCGGCCACGATGTCGGCGCCGTCGCCGCCGAGGACCACGTCGCTGCCGGCCGAACCCCGCAGCGTGTCGTCGCCGGCGAGGCCGACGATCCAGTCGTCGCCGGAGCCGCCCAGCACCAGGTCGTCGCCGGCACCGGCGTTGACCTCGTCGTCGCCCGGCCCGGCACAGATCACGTCGTCGCCGCCGAGGCCGAGGATCTCGTCGTTGCCGTCCCGGCCCACGATCACGTCCGGACCGGGTGTGCCGACGAGCACATCGTGGCCGGTGGTGCCGACGATGTCGGCGGGCAGACCGGCGCAGGTGACGGTCGCACCGCCTCCGCCTCCACCGCCGCCTCCGCC
>Ga0272444_10002753_pt1 | contig 16097 bp, 17 predicted proteins | sample SSMForm13_FD_201033 | JGI IMG/M metagenome (GOLD analysis project Ga0272444, IMG submission 201033) | Marine sediment archaeal communities from Little Sippewissett salt marsh, Falmouth, MA, United States - SSM-Form-13 | ecosystem: Environmental > Aquatic > Marine > Wetlands > Sediment ...
CATCGGACGAGCCATCGCCGCCGAGATTCACGACGCCGGAGCAAGCGTCGTTGCATTCGGCCGCGACGAGAAGACAGGCCGGGAGTGGGAGAAGTCGTTACAGAGGGCGCGCTTCGTACGCGTCGACGTGGCAAACCGAGAGGAGGTCGATCAGGGAATCCACCACGTGAGAGAGGCATTCGAGCGGCTCGATCACCTCGTGTGCAATGCGGGGATCACTCGCGATCGCCTTCTCCTGAGGATGACGCCAGAGGAATGGGCGTCAGTGCTCGACGTGAACCTCACCGGCGCTTTTCACTGCATCCAGGCATCCTTGCGACTTCTGATGAAAAGCCAGAGCGGGTCCGTCGTCGCCGTGTCCTCGGTGGTCGGCGAGACCGGCAATGTCGGGCAGGCAAACTACGCCGCCTCCAAGGCAGGGCTGAATGCTCTCTGCCGAAGCCTCGCCAAGGAAGCCGGAGGCCGGGGTGTCCGGGTCAATGTCGTCGCGCCAGGTTTCATCGAGACGGACATGACCGCCAATCTGCCCGACGACATCCGCGCGACGTATCTTAACCGGATCCCCCTCGGACGACCTGGAAACGCAGATGAGGTCGCCGCTCTGGTTCGCTTCTTGCTTTCGTCACAGGCATCCTATATAACTGGTCAGGTGATCGGGGTGAACGGGGGGCTTTACCCCTAGAGAGCGCAAGAAAAGGGAGGTTACTTCGGTATGAGTGACATTTCGGACAAGGTGAAGACGATCATCTGTGAGCAGCTGATGGTGGATGCTAGCGACGTGAATCCCGATTCATCGTTCGTGGAAGATCTGGGGGCAGACTCACTCGACACTGTCGAGCTGATCATGGAGTTCGAGGACGAGTTCTCGATCGAAATCCCCGACGAAGAAGCAGAGAAGATCTCGACCGTCGGCGAAGCGGTCGCCTTTCTTGAGAACCTCCTTGCGAACAAAGAAAACTAGCCGATCCCGGCGCCTGAAGATCATTACCGACATTCCTGGTTCATCCGTCTTGTTTCCGATTCACGCCGAAGCAGAGAGGTGATGTGCATGCCCGAAGGGGAAAAGCGCGGACGCGTCGGTGGAGGTAGCACAAACCCGTATCACGAAACACGTAAGTACTCGGAGCCGACGGCTTGCCCGCGATGCCACCTCGTCTACCGAAGCGGAAGATGGCAGGCTTCGCAGGAAGACTCTGCAGACGAGATCGTCCACGAGAGCCACTGCCCCGCCTGTCGACGCGAAATGGACCTATTGCCCGCTGGACTTCTCTACTTGAGCGGCGGTTATCTCGCCGAGCACAGGGAGGAGATCCTGAACATCGCCCAGAACCAGGCGTCGTCCGCCGCCGCTCACCGTCCCCTCCAGCGCATCATGTGGATCCAACAAGAAAACGGAAGCACTGAAATCGCCACCACCAACGGGCATCTCGCACTGCGCATCGGCAAGGCCATCGAGAGCGCCTGCAAGGGATCGCTCAACATCAAGCACGCTCACGGAGACCAATTGGTTCGCGTTTACTGGAAACGGGAGGAATGAAAGCCGACGCGGACACGCCGATTTCCATCCTTCACAGGAGATTGACGCTCAGCTGCCGCTCTTCCGTCAAGCGGCGCCATCCTAGAACGTCACTGCGAAGAGCGCGACGATGAGTCGCGTGCCTGCGCATTCCTCGGCAGAGCTTCTTCCCAGATACCGGGCGATCGTCCCCGGCTGGGTGCTTCTAGAGGAAGCCTGCGCCCGTCCCCTACCGCAAGTCATCCGCGTCAACACGCTTCGCACCACAGCCGACGATCTGCAGTGCCGCCTGAACGCCGCTGGCGTCTCCACCGAGCGGCTTACGTGGGATGAGGATCTGCTCCAGGTCGAGCGCCCACTAGGGCGCAGAATCGAGCACTGGCTGGGGCTGTTCTATATCCAGGAGGCGACCCAGGCGATGCCCGTCCGCGTACTCGATCCACGACCGGGCCAATGTGTTCTCGACCTGTGCGCCTCTCCGGGCGGGAAGTCCACGCAGATCGCCGCACGGATGCTCAATCGCGGGTCTCTCATCGCCAACGAACCGAGCGGTGGTCGCCAGCAGGCGCTGCTCGCCAACATCAATCGGCTCGGAGTTCTCAACGCTACGGTGACAGAGTACCGCGGCGAGTCGTTCCCGATGAGCGCGCGGTTCGACCGGATCCTCGTCGACGCCCCTTGCTCCGCCGAAGGGACCCTGCGGAAAGAGCCTGGCCTCCGGGGCGGCGCTGCGATCGGCACGATCCAACGCCTGTCGCGTCTTCAGAAACGCATGGTTCTTCGCGCCTACGATCTCCTTCGCCCCGGCGGTGCGCTTACATATTCCACCTGCACCTTCGCGCCAGAGGAGAACGAGGAGGTCATCGCACATCTGCTCGACGCGCGAGACGCGAAGCTCGCCCCTATCGATCTCTCGTTCCCGGCGGCGCCCGGACTCACGGAGTGGGCGGGCACCTCCTACCCGGACCGGCTGCTTGGCTGCGCGCGCATTTACCCACATCACATCGACAGCGGAGGAGGGTTTATTGCTCATGTCAGACGCCCAGCTTAGAGAAGAGGTCCTCGACTTCTTCGCCTCTCAATTCGGCGTTGCGGAGGCCGAGTTACATGATCTAGAGATCTCAGAGCGGCGCGAGGACATCTGGGCGGTCAGCGCTCTGCCGCCGCCGGGTATCGCATCCAGACGTCTCCCAGGCCTGCGAATCCTGCGCCGCACGCCGAACGGCCTGAAACCGACGTCGGCCTTCCTGATCCATCTCGGGCAAAGGATTACGACCGCAAGGGTCAATCTCACCACGGACACACTCGAGGCACTCCTGCTCGGGCGCAGAATCGAGAACTCGCGACCCGATGGATTCGTCGCGCTGTGCTACGGCGTCGACGTAATCGGATGCGGCCGCGTCAGTCGTGGCCTCCTTCAGACGATGATCCCAACGGGCCGCCGTCGCGAACTGTTGAGTGCGCTCTCCGAGACCTCCGACGGCTGAATCGCCCAATCTGTAATCTAGATCACAGTATCCGCACGCCCCCATCGGCTAGAATCCTCGGGAAGGAAGTCGGATCAATCGATAAGGAGGTACGGAATGCGGACTCGACCGCTTCTGTTGACGGTGATCGCTCTCGTGGTATGCTCCATCGCACTCGCCGTCAACGCAGCACCGGAGAATCTTATCTTCATCCTGGATGCGTCGAACAGCATGAACAAGCCGTTCGGCGACGACACTCGAATCGCCGCCGCCAAGGGGGCGCTTTCTGAGCTTCTGATGGGAATGCCGGAGCAGGGAGACGTTGGACTGATGATCTACGGACACCGCATCAACCACGAGAACCAGGTTGAGAGCTGTCAGGACATCGACCTTCTGTTTTCCCTCGCCCCGTACACGCTGGCGGCAGGAAGGGCCATGATCGACGCGTTCGATCAGATTGAAGCGCAAGGGATGACACCCCTCGCGGACTCTCTTGTCCGGGCCGCCAACGAGCTCGAATCCGGCGGGTTAATCATCCTCGTCAGCGATGGCGAGGGAAACTGCGGCGGCCAGCACACGGTCGTTGCGAAGATGCTGGCGACGATGGATCCTGCAATCGTTCTTCACGTCGTCGGAATCGACGTCGAACCGGAGGCCAGTGATACGCTGCGATCGCTCGCTCTCGAAACCGGCGGAAGCTACTGGAGCGTCTCGGAAGCGTCCGGATTGCTCGACGCGCTGTTCGCGGCCGTCGGCCCGGAGGATCTTGTCTCGGAACCCGTCATTCGTCCCTCGGGCATCCCGCCCCAGTACGCGTGCCTCGGAGTTACGAACGTCATCGAGGGAACGGATGGCGACGACACGCTCTACGGAACCGACCAGAATGATCTCATCCTCGGATACGGCGGAGACGACTTCCTGATCGGACTCGGCGGAAATGACGTGCTCATGGGCGGAGATGGCTCGGACATCCTTGAGGGTGGAGTCGGCAACGACTTCCTCGATGGAGGAATCGGCGCCGATCTCCTGTTCGGCGGCGCCCAAAATGACGTGCTCTGCGGCGGTCCGGGGAACGACTCGATCGAAGGCGAATCGGGAGACGATCTCCTCGACGGTGGCGAAGGGCGAGACGTCCTCCTCGGCGGAACTGGGGCGGACAAGCTCTACTCGGCTGATGCCGCCGACGTGCTGCTTGAGGGAAGGGCGATCGCAGGGACGTGCGAGATGTGCGCACCCACCTGCATGCCATACCCAGCAGCTCCGGTCTGCCCCGTGCCGGTCGAGCCTCCGTGTGCGCCTGCCCCGTCCGTGCAGCCTGTCTGTCCTCTGCCTGATGCCATCAAGGCGCTCAACGAGGGCGAGTCGATCCAGCTTCACGGAACCGCATCCGACTCGGACTGCAACATCGTCCAGACCCTGTGGGAGGTTAGCGCGGGAGCACTCGATGACCCCACGTCGCTCCATCCTGTGTACACGGCTCCGATGATCGGCGGATGCGATGGGATTGACGTCTGCGTCACGCTCATTGCCGTCGATAGCTGTGGCGCATCGGCAAGCGACACGTTCACGCTCAGAGTGAACAACGTCAACCATGCCCCAGCCGTCGACGCGGGCCGAGAGCTGTGCATCGACGAAGGAACGTCTGTTCTGCTACAGGCTCTCGCACAGGATCCCAACGGCGACCCACTCAGCTTCCGCTGGAGCGTCGCATCGGGCGGCGGAAGTTTCGAGGATCCAACGGCTCTCCAGGCCGTCTTCCATGCCCCCTTGATCGACGAATGCGGTGGGCGCCCGGTAACACTGACACTTCACGCGGTCGATCCGTGTGGTGCCGCAATCTGTGACTCCGTGCTGATCCACGTGCGGAACGTCAACCGCGCCCCGACCGTCGACCTCGGCCCGGACTTCACCCTCGACGAGGGCTCTGCAGTCAGGCTAACTCCGGTCATCTCGGACCCAGAGTGCGAGCAGCTTGACTACTGCTGGACCGTAACCGGCGGCGTCCTCGACCAACGTGATATCGCCAACCCGATGTTCGCTGCCCCCCTCACCGATCAGTGCGACGGCACGACCGCCACGATTCAGCTGACGGTCATCGATCCGTGCGGACTCAGCGCGACGGATTCGGTAACGGTCTGTATCCGGAACGTGAACGGGCCGCCGGCTGTCGAGCTCGGGCCGGGACTCGCGATCAACGAAGGCGAATGCGTCCGTCTAACGCCGGATGTCATGGACCCGAACGGCGACCTCCTCGCGTACTCGTGGAAAACGACCGGCGGAATGTTGTCCGATACGTGCATGAGTTCCCCGGTCTTCACGGCGCCTATCATCGACACATGCGAGGGCGTTGACCTGGTCATTACGCTCACGGTCGTCGATCCCTGCGGGCTTACGGCCACGGACTCGCTCTGCGTGCACGTGGAGAACGTCAATCGGCCTCCGATCGTTCACGCAGACCCGTAGGAACGATCCGTAGAGCCTGAGAGCCTATCGGTTGATCTGGTCGATCTGCTCCACTCGCTTCTGGGTGGAGCAGATCACCTTCTTTGGAACACACTCCACTCGTTCGAGCATGCCGAGCACGAGCGCCCCGATCGGATTGGCGGACGCGAGCTCATGCGCCGTGTGCAGATGTAGGCACTTGACTCCGCGAGGTTCGGCCATCCCGCCGATCCCACGCTCGGAGAGCGCGTCAAGCATGCCGCGATTCGACAGGTCCTCGGACTCTGCAGTCGAGAGCAGCGCAAGACGCGCCTCGATATAGCCACGCCGGGCCTCATCCAACTGGCTCGAGAACGCGCGATCCAGCGCTAACCTGTCCTCCACCCGGCGGATCCACCCATCCGCTTCGATCCGATCGATCGCTTCGCGCAGGAACGGGCAGGTTAGCCAATAGAGGGTTGGAAACGGCTTCCCGTCGACCATGGGATGCACGCGAAGAACCTGCGGATATCCGTGGCCGCAGCGCCAGGCCACCGCAATCCGGCCGCGCGGGTTCCTCCCCAACTGCCACGCAATCGTCCTGGCATCACTCATCGAGACGCGTTCCACAACTCACTCCCGTACTTGGCCTTCGCAAGGCGCACAGCGCCTGCACACTCCTCTTCCGTAAGCGTACTTGGCTCAAGGTCGAACAGTTCTCCCATCCCCTGTGAGACAGCATTCATCGTCTCGTCGACGGAAACCGCACGGCCGACCGTCTCCGTTAGACTCGTCATCTTCTCGGGCCGTGAGCCGACCCCATTCGGCATGTACCCGGAGCGGTGAGCCAGAAGCAGATCGTCCATTGATCGCTCCGGCGGGCAGATGAGAATCGTGCTGTGATAAAGGGTGGCCTGTCCTCGCCTCACCTGTGCCGCACCGCCCAGCTTCCGCCCGCCGCACAATAGCCTGCTCCCGGCGACGTCCGCACGGACGGAGAGGCGGGCGAGTCCATTGCAGATGGCACCACCGAAACGTCGGAACGCCTCGCTCACCGAACCCGCGTCCTCCGAGGCAACACTCACCGAGACGTTGAGGTTCCCCGGATAATGGTAGACCGCCCCGCCGCCGGAGATGCGGCGTAGGACCGATATCCCCGCCCGTTCAGCCCCAACCAAATCAACTTCGGCCGCGATCCCCTGCCCCCGCCCGACGATTACCGCCCGCTCGTTCACCCAGAATCGTAGGACACCGGCTCCGTCCTCGCGCACGGAATCGAACAGAACCTCGTCCCGCGCCAGCCCGATCGCCGGCTCCTGCGGTGCCGCGTCAAGGATCAGCCGCATCCGTCCTCGAAGGCTTCTGCCGCATGGTACGAACTCCGGACGAGCGGCCCCGCGATGACCGAACGGAAACCCGCCTCCCGCGCTTCCTCGGCGAGCTCCTCGAACTCCTCTGGCGAGACGAATCGCACGACCGGCACGGCGCTGCGCGATGGCTGTATGTACTGGCCGATCGTGAGCGTGTCCGCTCCCGCCTCGCGCAGGTCGGCAAACGTCTCTCGCAGTTCCCGTCGACGTTCGCCGAGTCCAACCATGAGTCCGCTCTTCACACGCGCCGGCCGCCCTGCGAGCCCGACCCGAAGGTACCCGATCACCGTGAGAGAGCGCTCGTAGCTGGCGCGTCGGTCACGCAGCTTCGCTGACAGCGATCGGACGGTCTCCACGTTGTGGCCGTAGACATCGCTCTCCGAGGTCAGGATCCCGTTCAGCGCGCGCGGGTCTCCGGAGAAGTCGGGTATCAGGAGTTCAACGCAAGTCGCAGGGCTCTCCCGCTTGATTCGGCGGACCGCATGCGCAAGAAGCCCCGCGCCCCCGTCCGCGAGATCGTCGCGATCGACGGAGGTGAGCACCACGAACTTGAGCCCGAGTTCGGAGACCGCCTCGGCGACCCGGCGTGGCTCGTCCTCGTCCACGTCCCCGCCAGGATCCCCGGTGGGGACAGCGCAGAATCGGCAGTTTCGCGTGCAAACGTTCCCGAGCAGCATGAACGTCGCCGTTCCCGCCCCCCAGCACTCCACCACGTTCGGACAGAGCGCTCCCTGGCAGACGGTCCGCAGACCGTGGCGTGCCAGCACCTCTCTCATCACGCGCATGCCAGCCGCCTGAGCGGGCGTGGGAGCTCGCACACGTAGCCAACTCGGCCGATTCGTCATCCTCCGACACTCCTGACTTCGTCGCTCGGCATCCTCTGGACCGACCATTCGAAGAGAGAGGCCGCCTGAGCGAGGAACCGCTCTCCCACCTCCTCGACGTTCACCGGTTGCGCGATCAGCTCGTTCAACGAGACGACCTCAACCGGAAGACCGCACGGCCGGATCATCGCGAAGTGGCGCCGATCGACCTCGACGTTCAGAGCCAACCCGTGAGTCGTGATCCAACGACGAACGTGTACGCCGACGGAAGCAATCTTTCGCCCCTCGACCCACACGCCCGGCCGGCCGGGAGCTCGTACCGCGTCGACGCCGTAGCCAATCAGTGTGCGGATCGCCGCCTCTTCGAGACGCCCAATGTAGGCCTTGATGTCTCGTCCGTATGCCCGAAGATCGAGGATCGGATACACGACGAGCTGGCCCGGCCCGTGGTACGTGATGCCGCCGCCCCGATCTACCTCGATGATCGCGATGCCCTCTTCCTCGACCGCCTCCCGCGAAACGAGGAGATGCTCCGAGGATCCGCGCCGGCCTATCGTGAACACCGGCTCGTGCTCCACGGTGATAATCAGATCATCGATGGCCCCTTCGGCTCGACGAGCGCGGAGTGCTCGCTGGAACTCGAGAGTACCTCTGTAGTCCGCTTTGCCGAGCGGCACGTGCCGGACGACGGCCCGTCTACTCGGATCCAATCCTGCCAAGGGTCCCACCCGTCTCAAGGCGATCGCCAGGCTTTGCAGCGATCGTCCGGAGACGCCCGCCCCTCGGCGCGGGGATGACGAACGCCGTCTTCTCCGCCTCGACCTCCACGAGATCCTCTCCCTCCTTCACGGCGTCGCCCACGCCCTTGTGCCACTCAACGACGACGACCTCCCCGACATCGCCGAGATCGGGGACTCTTATCTCCGTATCTTGGTTTCCCATGGGCTTCATCCTCCGGCAAAGTCTAGCCGATCCCCCGACAAGCTTCATCTTGCGCACGAGACGCGGCCTCCATTGAAGACATCCTTGTCGCGGCGCCCGCCGCGGACCTATAGTCTGTAAGACAGGGAAGGGAGCAACAAGTGGGATTCACGTGCGGATTGGTGGGCCTGCCGAACGCCGGGAAGTCCACCGTATTCAATGCGCTGGCAAACGCAGGCGCACGAGTCGAAAGCTACCCGTTCTGCACGATCGAGGCGAACGTGGGATCGGTCGCCGTACCTGACACGCGCCTCGATCAGCTCGCTTCTCTGTTTCCCGACAAGAAGAAGGTCTCGACGCATCTGGAGTTCGTGGACATTGCCGGGCTCGTTGAAGGCGCCAGCGCCGGAGAGGGAATGGGAAACCAGTTCCTGGCCGAGATTCGGACAGTCGACGCCATCTGCCACGTCGTACGTTGCTTCCAGGATCCGGACATCGCCCACGTCGCTGGCGCGCTCGACCCGGCCCGCGACATCGGTGTCATCGAAACCGAGTTGCTGCTCAAGGACCACGAGACCCTTTCCAGGATTGCTACGCGTCTGCATCAAGAAGCCAAAGGAGAGGATCGCCGCGCTCCGGAACGGGCGGCCGCGTGGGATCGACTCCTCGAAGGAGTGGCAAGCGGGATCCCGATTCGCTCCATCCGGGCGGAGAGTATTCTCGTCGACCTGTTGCGCGAATGTTCCCCCCTCACCGCGAAGCCGTGCCTCTACATCGCCAACGTAGATGACAAAGGAGAGAACGACGACTCGTCAGTCGTCTTCGAGATCGCGCGCAAGACGGGGGGCGAGGCGGTGTCCATCAGAGGGCGTCTCGAGGCGGAGATCGCAGAACTCGCGGATTCGCCGGAGGAACGTTCGTCGTATCTCGCGGAGTACGGCCTTCACCAGACCGGCCTCAACGCGATCGTGAAGGCAGGCCATGGGCTGCTCAGCCTCATCACATTCTTCACCGTCGAGGGGCCGGAGGTGCGTGCATGGACGGTCCCCGTGGGTACCACGGCGCCTCTTGCGGGAGGGAAGATCCACTCCGACTTCGCCGAGCGATTCGTCTTCGCCGAGGTCATGGACCTCGACGATCTGCTCGCGACCGGATCCGAGAGGGCGTTGCGCGACGCTGGGAAGACCCGTCGCGCGGGCCACGACTACGTCGTTTGCGAGGGCGACGTAATCCACTTCGTCTGCGCATGATGCCGCACGTCGTCCCGAGCGATCATCCGGAGGTCCCGTCTCTGGTCCAGGCGGCGCTCGAGACGGGGCAGACGATTATCTTCCCCACGGACACGGTCTACGGCATTGGCGGAAACCCCTGGGATGAAGGCGTCCTCGATCGCGTTCGCGTACTCAAGCGGCGCTCCCCCGATCGTCCGTTCACACTTCATCTGCCCTCCGTCCATCAGATCGCACACTATGCGCGCCCCGGCGAACGGGCTCAAACGGCGGTCGAGCGCCTCCTTCCGGGGCCGTACACCCTTCTTCTTCCGGCAAGCTCGGAGGCCCCGTCATCCGCGGTCTCGGAAGGGATCGTGGGCATCCGTGTTCCCGACCACCCGTTCTTCCTCGCAGTGCTCGCCGCACTCAAACAACCGTTGTTCGCGACGAGCGTAAATGTGCGCGGAGAGCGCCCGCTCTCAGAGATCAACGAGATCATCGACCGGTTCAGCTCCGTCGACCTGATCCTCATCGGCCCGACCGGCACCTCGGAATCGACCATCCTCGACCTGACAGTCGATCCTCCGCACGTGGTCCGCGGCATGCGCCCGGAAGGCCTATAAGCGAAAGGTCTAGGCGAGGAATAGAAGCGCCACGCCGGCGACAGCCAGAAGCGTGCCGACAAGCGCCCGCGCGGTAATGGGCTCCTTAAGGACGAGGCGGGAGGCCGGAAGCAGGAACACCGGAGACAAGGCCATCAGCGTCGATGCAATGCCTACGGGAGCCCGAGCCAATGCGACAAGGGACAAGGTAACGCCGAGAAACGGACCCGTGCACGAACCGCCCGCCGTCGTCAGTGCAGCGACCCGATCCCGCATCCCCTCGAAACTCGATCGAACCGTGCCCCGCACCGCCGCGACGGCCCACACGGCAACAGTCGCCGCCAGGATCTGAAGCACGTTGGCCGACAGCGGTGCAAGGCCTCCGCGCATACCCTCAACAGACAGGATGTAGCGCAACGATTGCGCCAGCACCGCGCCGAAGGCGAACAGCAACCCCGTGGTCGGTGCCCGCGTATCCCGATCTTTCTTGGATCTGGCGGAGACGACGAGCATGATCCCGGCGACGGTCACCAGACCGGCGGTGATCTGGAGCCAGCTCAGACCTTCCCCGAAAGCGCCCCACGCCAGAAGCGCACTGGCGAGCGGAATCAAGGACATGAAAAGCGAGGTGCGGTGCGCGCCCAGGTGAAGGAGCGCCCGGAACAGAAACGCGTCGGAGATCGCGAAACCAATGACGCCTGAGAACCCCAGCCATCCCCATTGCGCGGGCTCGACGTGAAGCGGAAACGGCGTTCCGAGCAACGCGAAGTGCGCGCAAACGAGAAGAACCAGCGCGGCCAGCAGGCGAAGCCGGTTCAGCGCCGAGGGCCCGATCTTCCTTACGGCAACCGTGAACTGCACGTAGGTCAGCGTCCAGAGAAGAGCTGTCCCCAGCGCCGCGATCTCGCCAAGCCTGGCCGTCATCTCTTTCCCGCGAAGCCGCTAGTCACGTTCGAACGGAGCGAAACGTGCGACGAAGTGACGCAGCGGGCCCTCCCCCTCGACAATCCGGTAGCCTGCCAGGTTCCCTCTTCTCTCGGCCACCCGAGCCGCTCCATCGATCACGTGATCCAAGTGCTCACGCGTGTACGTCCGCCTGGGGATCGCCAGGCGAACGAGCTCAAGCTGCGGATACTGCGTCTGCCCATCGGGCCCCTCGGTCGCGAACATGACGCTTCCGATCTCCACGCCCCGGACGCCGGACTCCGCGTACAGCGCGTTGGTGACCGCAAGCGCAGGAAACGCCGCCTGTGGGAAACCGGGGACCAGCGCCAGCGCATCGATGAACACCGCGTGGCCGCCGATCGGTTCGACGATCGGAATCCCCTCACTCCTCAGTCCCTCGCCTAGATGGCGTGTCTGGCCAATCCGATCCTGGAGGTAGTCGATCTCAAGCGCTTCGCGCAATCCGACCGAGATCGCCTCGAGATCCCTTCCCGCGAGGCCGCCGTAGGTTGGGAAACCCTCCATCAGGATCAGCCGATCCCGGGCAGCGGCGTACAACGATGGATCGTTCATCGCCAGGATCCCGCCGATGTTCGCCAGGCCGTCTTTCTTCGCGCTAAGCGTCATCCCGTCGGCAAGTGAGAACATCTCTCGAGCAATCTCCAAGGGCGTCTTCTCCTCGTAGCCCGCCTCTCGCTCTCGGATGAAATACGCGTTCTCTGCGAACCGTGCAGCGTCGAGGAAGAACGGCAGACCATTCTCGTGGGCGATCCGGCTGACCTCCCTCAGGTTCGCCATCGAGACAGGCTGCCCTCCTCCGCTGTTGTTGGTGATCGTCATCATCACGAACGGGATTTGGTTGGTGCCGACATCGGAGATCAGCCGCTCGAGCCGGACTGAATCCATGTTGCCCTTGAAAGGATGATCCGCACTCGGGTCGAACGCGACCTCGCAGACCAGATTGACCGGATCGCCGCCGTTGGCGAGTACGTTCGCGCGGGTCGTGTCGAAGTGCATGTTGCTCGGCACAACGTGGCCCGAACGTACAACCGCCGAGAAGAGCACGTTCTCCGCAGCACGCCCTTGGTGCGTCGGGAGAACATAGCGAAACCCGAAGATCTCCTCTGCCGTGACAAGAAACCGTTCGTGGCTACGGCTTCCGGCGTACGACTCGTCTCCGCGCATCATCGCCGCCCACTGCTCCTGGCTCATCGCACCTGTCCCGGAGTCGGTCAGCAGATCCACATAGATGTCAGCGGCTCGGAGCCCGAAGACGTTGTATCCGGCCTCTCGCAGTCGCTCCTCGCGCTCCGCCTTCGACAGAATGCTGATCGCCTCTGTCATCTTGATTCGATAGGGTTTGTGGGTCGCTCGATGCCGCATGCCACCCGCTCCTTTCGTCGCTTGCTAACTGCCGGGCGACATGGTAGAGGATCCCCGGGCGAGCGTCGAGCAGCCCGGTTGACCCGGTGGCCACCTTCCTCGTACAGTGCACGCACGAGGTGAAGCCACCAACACATGCGAGAAGAGATTGATCGAGCCATCACGAAGAACGCGCCCGCTCAGCTTGCCTCCATCCTCGAAAGCGCGACCGCCTCGGAGATTGGCTACGCCGCACGGCGTCTTGCCCAGACGGATACGACACCCGAGGCAACACTGGAGCGCGCAGAAGCTCTTGCCCATCGGAGCGAGGCCTCGACCCGCCATGTTGCCTGCCATCTCGTCTTCCGGATCTACTCAGACGGCTCGAGCCTAGGGATTTCCCTGCTCGAGCAACTCCTTGATGACGAAGATTGGGCCGTCCGCGACACCGCAGCGACCATGGCCGGCCGACTCCTTCGCAAGGACTTCGACGGAATGATCGATGCGGTCCGGAGTTGGCGAGAGTCGCCGTCGGCCGCCGTCCGTCGCGCGTGCGTCGTGGCCGCTGGACGAGCCGCGCACCCTAGGCACATCGAATGGGCCGAACCGCTTCTCAAGCTGCTCGAGCCACTTCTCGACGACCGAGACCCGCTCTTGCGCCGAGCCCTCGGTCCCTCGACGCTCGGGGGGTCGCTTCTGGATTGCTACCCCACCCTCGCTTTCGAGTATCTCACGCAATGGTCGACATCGAACGATCCGCAGATCCTGTGGAACGTGGCGATGGCCTTCTCCGCGCCACCTGCCGCCACGATGGCCAGGAAAGCGCTCATCATCCTGCGCAAGCTCTCCCTCGACGAGCGACGCTACGTCTGGCGCGCCGTCGCCTCCGCTCTTTGGAAGCTCGGACGGAAGTGCCCGGAGATCGTTCGCCCTGAACTCGCTCGCTGGCTGGAGGACGAACGCCGCACCGACGTCGCTCGAGAGGCACTCAGCTACCTCTAGCGGCCCGAATGCAGTTTCGCCCGGCGAACCCTATAATCGCCCGATCATGGCGACCAAGAGTCAGAATATCCTTCCCGCTGCCCTTGTAACCGGAAGCTCCCGCGGCATCGGCGCTGCAATCGCGAGGCGACTAGCCCGCGCCGGGCACGGCGTCTGCGTGAACTACGTCAAGAGCGAGGAGCGGGCACGCGATGTGGTCGAGCGCATCGAGGCGGACGGCGGGTGCGCTATCGCAGTCCGCGGCGACGTTGCAGACTACAGCAGCGTCCGGCAACTCGTCGCCGAGACAGTGTCCGCCTTCGGTGGCCTCGCCATCGTAGTCAACAACGCGGGGTTCTCTCAGCATCGAACGCTGGATGAGCTGACGATCGAAGACTGGAATCGTTCCCTCGCCGTCAACCTCTCGGCCGCGGCGTTCACGGCCAAAGCGGCGCTCCCGCATCTGAAGGCTCAGCCCTGGGCTCGCGTAATAAACATCTGCTCCCTGCGCGCGATGATCGGTTCGGTCCACGGCTCGCACTACGCATCGGGGAAATCCGGCCTCATCGGTCTCACGAAATCCCTCGCCCTGGAGCTCGCGCCCGACATCACGGTAAATGCCGTCTCCCCAGGGTACACGAGGACCGACATGACCAAGGCAGCGCTGGAGACGCATGGCGAGAGGATCTTCGCTGGGATTCCCGCAGGTCGCGCAGCCGAGCCGGCAGAGATTGCCGCACTCGTCGCCTTCTTGGCCTCCGAAGAGGCCGGCTACATCACCGGGCAAACGATCAGCATCAACGGCGGAATCTACATGTAGTGTTCTACCTGAAGTATGCGAATGGAGAGAAGCATGAGGCCCTACAATCCAGATCACGATGCAGACGCCGTCCGCAGAATCTGGCGGGAGGTCGGCTGGATCGACGGTGAAGAAGACGAGAAGGCGCTCGACGTCTTCCTCGACAGCGGTCGGACCGTGGTCGCCGATCTCGACGGAACACCGGAGTGCATGGTTAACACCGATCCGGGAACGCTCCGATATCTGGATGAAGAACTCCCGATCTGCTGCATCACCGGCGTGACGACGAGCCGCATTGCACGGAAGCGAGGGCTTGCGACGCGCCTCACGGCCCACGCCCTTCAGTTGGCCGCTCAGGATGGCGCCAGTCTCGCGCTGCTCGGCGTCTTCGAGCAAGGATTCTATGATCGCCTCGGGTTCGGCAACGGCTCCTACGAGCACTGGTACACCTTCGATCCGACGCAGTTGCCCGACAACGTCGAAGCACGGACCCCCTGTCGGTTGACTAACGCTGATTGGGAGACCGTCCATCAAAGCCGCCTTGCCCGACGCAGAACTCACGGCACGATCTGCATCCTCCCCCCGCAGATCACGCGGGCAGAGATGATGTGGAGCGATAACGGATTCGGCCTGGGCTACCGGGATGGAGCAGGCGTTCTGACGCATCACCTGTGGCTCTCCACCAAAGAGGCCGAGAGCGGCCCGTATCGAGTCAACTGGGTGGCCTATCGATCGCGCGATGAGTTCCTCGAGCTGCTCGCACTCATCAAGAGTCTGGGCGACCAAGTACGCTCCATTCGGATGCGTGAGCCAGGCGACATTCTTCTACAGGACCTACTACATGAGCCATTCAAGCTCCAGCAGATCACCAAGGCGTCGAAGCATGAGCACCGAGTAAACGCCTACGCCTACTGGCAAGTTCGAATGCTGGATCTCGAGACATGCATCGGGCGGACACATCTTGACAGCGAGCCCATCTCCTTCCATCTGGAGCTCGCCGACCCGATCGAACGGCACCTTGCGGGCGACTCGAGCTGGCCCGGCCTGGCCGGCGACTACACGATCACCCTAGGACCCAAATCGTCCGCCACTCCGGCCCGGGAGGAAAGCCTACCGACGCTTCATGCCACCGTGGGTGCGTTCACGCGGATGTGGCTTGGCGTACGCCCGCCGACCGGTCTCGCATGGACGGACGATCTTGAGGGCCCCGCGGAGCTTCTGCGAGCGCTTGACCAACGTCTGCACTTACCGGCCCCCGTGACGGACTGGGACTTCTAGGGACGATCAGGGACCTATCCGATGCAGCGGATCCACCGCTGCTGGTCCGAAAGGAACTCGCAGCCGTCTCCGGTCACGAGGACGTCCTCCTCGAGGCTGACTTGGCCGTGCGTTTCCGTCGGAACGTTCAGCTCGAGCGTGAAGACGTTTCCCTCCTCGACAAGTCCCACCGGTGTCTCTCCGTAGCGCTCCCACCGTGGCCCGAGGATCACGCCACCGTCGTGCGCGTTTCGTCCCACCTGGTGCCCGAGCGCGTGCATGTACTCCGGATAGCCTCGGGTGATCACATACTCTCTGGCGATTGCATCGATCTTGTACCCGAGGCATCCAGGTCGCAGCGCGGCCGCGGCAGCATCGATCGCGCCGAGAACCGTGTCGAACGCCGTCTGAATCGCTCCGGG
>Ga0272444_10002755_pt1 | contig 16095 bp, 14 predicted proteins | sample SSMForm13_FD_201033 | JGI IMG/M metagenome (GOLD analysis project Ga0272444, IMG submission 201033) | Marine sediment archaeal communities from Little Sippewissett salt marsh, Falmouth, MA, United States - SSM-Form-13 | ecosystem: Environmental > Aquatic > Marine > Wetlands > Sediment ...
ATTTTGTATAGATGATATAATGTTAAAAATCAGATATTTCATTTTTCTGCGACTTGTGTATTTATGCCGACGGTTAATTTCCGTAGGGCTGTGGATGATGCAATCTGAGGAAATTGAGGAGTATAAAGGAAGCAAGGAGCCTATAAACAGTGCGTTCTCAATCTTTTGAAAAACCCCACTTAATTGCAGTGTGACGCAAAAGTTGCGGCAGAGAATGATGTGGGGATTATCTGAGGCTTCTGAACGCGAACTTACGTAATGTATTGAGAAAGGAGTGTTGTATGAGACGTTTCAAAGGGGTGTCATTAATTATTTGTCTGGGGCTGTTTCTTATGTGCGGGATGTTCCTTCCTGCTTCGGCGGGCGCGATTCCGGCATTTGATGCAACAAAGCTTTCGGACATGTCCGATTATGATCCGATAAATCCCGTGTTTCCCACGGAAGGGGATACCTTCAAAGTAGGCCTTATGGAGCCTTTTTCAGGACCTGCTGCGGCGAACGGGAAGTATTACTGGCTGACGAATTCATGGGTCGTGCACGATCTCAACAAACGGGGCGGTATAAAAGTTGATGGAAAGATGAAAAAGATCCAGCTCATCAAAGGCGATACGCAGGCAAAGCCGGCGATTACAAAGAAAATCGCCGAGAAACTCTGTCTTGAGGACAAGGTAGACGTACTTATAGGAAGCTCGGGCAGTCACATTTGCATCGTAATTGAAAGTGTGGCAAAGAAATACAAGACCCTGTTCCACATGCCCACATCCCTGTCAATTGCGCTTTTAGACGGCAAGAATTTCAACCGCTACTCATTCAGGAGCTGTCTCAACTCGGAGACCTTCGGTCTTGCCATGGCCTATTACTACTCCAAACGGCCTGAAAAGAAGTTTTATATTCTGAATCAGGATTATTCCTATGGACACGAGCTTGCGAAAATCTTTAAAGACGGTTTGAAAAAATACAAACCAGAAGCCGAGGTGGTCGGCGAGGCATACCATCCGCTTTTTCTGAAAGACTTTGCCCCCTATATCACCAAGGTGCAGGGCGCCGGTGCTGAGGTGATATTCTCGGGCGACTGGTCGCCGGACGGATTCAACCTGGTGAAGCAGGCTGTACAAATGGGTTTGAAACTGCCCGTTGCCAACATCTATATAGATAATCGTCCGCTCATGGAGATGATCGGCGGACCTACCGGTACGATGATGTTCAATGGTAACGATTACATGATCAGTGTGGAAACCCCGCAAAACGAGGCGCTTATTAAATCCTGGCATGAATCGCAGAAAGACTGGAACGCGCCCTACGACACGGACGAGTTCCTGTGGCCCGTCACCATTTTCGGACGATGTGTCGATGCAGCCTATTGGTTCTTTGACGTGGTTGAACGGGCGGGCACCGCGGACCCGGAAAAAATTATTGAAACATGGGAAGGTGATGAGTATGTCGGTCTGGTGGGCAAGTTGAAGATGAGAGCCTGCGACCATCAGGCGATCAGAGACATGTTTGTCACCCAGTTCGAATTCCCCAACAAATGGCATGACAAAGGTGCCAGCTATGGTAAGCCGGTTGTGGTCCCGGCGGAATTCTGTACTCCTTCGGTACCTGCTGATCTGGATAGATGTAAATAAAAGAAGAAATATCGGCGCCCCGGTTCCTGCCGCCATCCGGTGGAGCCTGGGCGCCGGATACAATGTTCTCATCTATGGAGGCACTTACAGCCGCCTATGTTCTGTGCGCGCGCGGGAGCGCGCCGTCTCCCTTGATATTTAACGGTGATCCTAAGGTATTCCGGCGCTGCCGTGTGAGATCCTCTCGTTTTTTTCTGTCTGTAATCTCGTCATATCTAATTGGTTTAGATACTAATCAGACATAAAACCAATATTTCCTTTTTCCGCGACTTGTGTATTTATGCCAAAAGATGATATACGTCATGGAAACGCCCATTGGTTCTAAGGGTTGGGAGGGGCAGTGGGTAAAATGGAGTGTGAGGTGGCGGGTCGTGCTGCTGAACGAAAGGGTGGGTCATTTTTACTGAGAAAGGAGTTTTACCTATGAGGAGTTTGAAAGGTGTGGCACTGGTTGTGTGTCTCGGGCTGTTTTTTCTGTGGGGAGCAGTGCTTCCCGGATCATCAACGGCAATTCCCGCGTTTGATCCCTCAAAAGTAGCGGATATGAGTGAATATGATCCGGGAAAGATTGTGTTTCCTACGGGCGATACATTTAAAATCGGCCTTATGGAAGCCTTTTCAGGACCGGGTGCCGCAAACGGGCGGTACTACTGGCTGACAACGTCATGGAACGCGTACGACTACAATAAGCGGGGCGGTATCATGGTGGACGGCAAAAGAAAGATGATCGAAATCATCAAGGGTGACACCCAGTCAAAACCGGCTATAACAAAAAAGACTGCCGAACGACTCTGTCTGGAGGATAAGGTGAATGTTCTCTGGGGCGCTTCGGGAAGCCATATCTGTCTCGTGATTCAGAAAGTAGCCGAAAAATACAAGACCATCTATCATAATCCCATGTCCCTTTCACCGGCGCTTATGGACGGTAAGAACTTCAATCGCTATGCATTCAGAACCTGTCTGGACACGAACATGTTCGGCGAGGCCATGGCCTACTACTTTGCCCGGCGACCGGAGAAGAAATTCTATATTCTCAACCAGGATTATTCCTATGGACATGATATGGCGGATGGATTTAAAAAGGGTCTTGCGAAACACAAACCCGACGCCGTTGTTGTTGGCGAGTCTTTTCATCCCCTGTTTCTGAAAGACTTTGCTCCCTACCTGACCAAGGTGCAGGGTTCCGGGGCCGAGGTGATTTTCTCGGGTGACTGGACGCCGGACGGACCCACCATGGTGAAGCAGGCCGTACAAATGGGCTTGAGGCTGCCCGTTGCCAACCTCTATATAGACAATCGGCCGCTTATGGAGACCATAGGTGGTCCCACCGGAGAGATCATGATCAATGCAAACGACTATATGGTGAGCGTGGAAACGCCCCAGAACAAGGCCATTATAGATATATGGCACGAGTCGTCCAAGGACTGGTCGGCGCCTTATGATACCGATGAGTGGATATGGCCGGTGACCATTTTCGGGCGCAGTATCGATGCAACGTACTGGATGTTCGACGTGATCGAACGGGCCGGTACCACGGACCCGGAAAAGATCATTGCCACCTGGGAAGGCGATGAATACATGGGTCTGGTCGGCAAACTGAAGATGCGGGCCTGTGACCACCAGGTAATAAGGGACATATTCGTGACGCAGTTCGAATTCCCCAACAAGTGGCATGAAAAAGGTGCAAGCTACGGAAAGGCGATACGTATCGACTCAATGTATTGTATGCCCCCGGTGGCCGACGATCTGGACAGATGTAAAAAATAGTTTCTATGTCCCGGGTTTGCCGTCGAAGGATGAGCAAACCCGGGAAAACGAATACATACCCTCCCAACGTATTTTTTCACTACTGAAAATGGTTATATCCGAGAGGGTCGTGCCATTGCGTACGAGTTTTGCACGGCTGTGTGGAATGTACCCCTTACATTCCGGCGGGCTCCTCTCTTTTTTCTCCCTATTTTTCTGATCATATTCCTGTCATCCAGAGTCGTATTTTCTTATTATATGAGGATTTGCCGACAGATTGTGCATCTTGACAGAGTGATGACAGGTGCTTACATTATGAGCAAATAATTTGAAATAACACTACAAAACTACACGTCCGAGGGGATGCGCATGAACTCTGTCAATTCACTGGTAATGAATTTTGCGGTCACCTTTGCGAAGGCATTGAGTGCAAAGGCAATACTGATCAGCAGCGATGTTGTGCAGGAACAGTTGACACTGGAAGATGAGGAGGTGCGTTCCCGAATTATCCTGGTCTGGAAAAGGCAACGGGAGGATGAAGCCCCCGAGGGGGATTTCGGAAAGATGATTGCGATTCCGAATGTGAACGTAACCCCTGTCAGCCAAATGAAGATCGCCATTATCAAGGGATTGGCGACAGGCATGTTCGGACCGGAGGATAAAATGGTATGCCTTACCGGTTCGCCCAAGAGCGACTATATAGAGAATATCTTTGTAGTTGATGTGGACAGTGAATTTGAAATATTGGCTTCGGAGGACATCTCGAGCATCTTCGAGGGAGTTCAGCCGGAAGTATTTGATGCAGTGCTGAATGTGGCCCTCGAACTGGCCGCACAAGGGAGGGAAGGACGGCCGGTGGGTACCATTTTTGTGATCGGCGACCATGAAAAGGTGATGGAATTATCCAGACAGATGATTATCAACCCTTTTATGGGGTACAGTGAAGAGGAACGGAATATCATGGATCGCGACCTGAAGGAAACGATCAAGGAGTTTTCCGCGCTGGACGGCGCCTTCGTGATAAAAGAAAACGGCGTGCTTATTACCGCAGGCAGGCATTTGAATGTCGCCCTGGAAAGCGGCAAGGAATTTCCGAAGGGACTTGGGAGTCGGCACATCGTTGCCGCCGGCATTACCAATGTGACAAATGCCATTGCCGTGGTCGTTTCCGAATCCACGGGAACCGTAAGAGTGTTCCGAAAGGGAAAGATATTCGTCGATATTGAAAAAGCCCTCGGATAACAGGGAGGAGTTATGAGATTTGATAAATTTACACTGAAACTTCAAGAAGCCTTTCAGGAAGCGGAAAAACTGGGCGCCGCTTACGGCCACCAGGGCATCGATGTGGAGCACATTCTGCTGGCGCTGACACAGCAGCCGGAGGGAATCGTGCCTGAGATCCTGAAAAAGATCGGCGTGGAACCGGCGATCATCGACAGGGAGCTGGTGAAGGCGCTGGAGAAGATGCCCTCCGTGTCCGGCACAGGTGCGGGACAGGCATATATGACGCCGCGGCTGAAGGAGGTAGTTGACAAGGCCCTCGTCGAAGCGGCCCGCCTCAAGGACGAGTATGTCAGCGTCGAACATGTGCTGATTGCGATCGTCGATACAAAGGGGGGAGATGCCGCCGGGATACTTTTGAGTCATGGTGTGACCAGGGACGCACTGCTGAAGATTCTTGTCGAGATCAGAGGCGGCCAGCGGATCACTGATCCGAATCCGGAAGATAAATATCAGGCGTTGAAGCGGTTTGCCCGCGATTTCAATGAGGTTGCGCGCAAAGGAGGATTTGATCCCGTCATTGGCAGGGACAGCGAGATCAGGCGCATTATGCAGGTGCTCTCCCGGCGGACAAAAAATAATCCCGTTCTGATAGGAGATCCCGGCGTAGGAAAAACCGCGATTGTGGAAGGCCTTGCACAGAGGATTGTGAATGGTGATGTACCGGACAGTCTGAAGAACAAACGCGTGCTCGGACTCGATATGGGAACGCTTATTGCGGGTGCGAAATACAGGGGAGAATTTGAGGATCGTCTTAAGGCTGTTCTTAAAGAAGTAACGGACGCAGGCGGTGAAATTATCCTCTTCATTGATGAGCTTCACACAATGGTGGGGGCCGGTGCGGCGGAAGGTGCTGTTGATGCGTCCAATATGCTGAAACCGGCGCTCGCGAGAGGTGAGCTTCGGTGTGTGGGTGCCACTACGCTGAACGAGTATCGGAAATACATAGAAAAGGATGCTGCTCTGGAGCGTCGTTTCCAACCCATTCTGGTACAGGAGCCGACTGTGGAGGATACCATCGCCATACTGAGGGGACTGAAGGAACGTTATGAAGTACATCATGGTGTCAGAATCAAGGATCCCGCAATTATTGCCGCGGCAACGCTTTCCGATCGCTATATAAGCGACCGTTTTCTGCCCGATAAGGCGGTTGATTTGATTGATGAAGCGGCATCGCGCCTGCGTATTGAACTGGACAGCATGCCGGCGGAAATCGATGTGATCGAGCGCAAAATTATGCAGCTTCAGATAGAGGCTGAATCGCTCAAGAAGGAGTCGGATAAAACTTCAAAGGAGAGGCTTGCAAAACTCGAGAAGGAGCTGGACGACCTGAAGGAGTCCCGTGACGGAATGAAACTGCACTGGTCCAGGGAAAAGGATGCCATCAAGGGAATTCAGACGGTCAAGGAAAAGATAGAAGAGCTGAAGACTGTGGAAAAGGCCGCTCAGCGTGAAGGAAATCTGGCCAGAGCAGCGGAGATTCGCTATGGGACCCTGGTACAGCTCAACAAGGATCTTGAGACAAGGTTGGCGGAACTGGCCGAGCTCCAGAAGGACGCGCAGACGCTGAAGGAAGAGGTGGATGCCGAGGATGTGGCCGAGGTGGTGGCGAACTGGACCGGTGTCCCGGTGGCGAGAATGATGGAGAGTGATGTGCAGAAACTGCTCCATATGGAAGAACGCCTCAAGTTGCGGGTGGTAGGACAGGATGAGGCCATCGGTGTGGTATCGAACGCCCTGAGGAGAGCCCGCTCCGGGTTGCAGGACCCGAATCGGCCCATCGGATCGTTTATCTTTATGGGCCCCACCGGTGTGGGAAAAACTGAACTCAGCAAGGCCCTTGCAGAGTTTATGTTTGACGACGAACAGGCCATGATCAGAATTGACATGTCTGAATTTATGGAGAAACACTCCGTGGCCCGGTTGATCGGTGCACCTCCGGGATATGTAGGGTATGACGAAGGGGGATACCTTACCGAAGCGGTGCGAAGACGTCCCTATTCAGTGCTCCTTTTCGATGAGATCGAAAAAGCGCATGCCGATGTGTTTAACATACTGCTTCAGATTTTGGATGACGGACGACTCACCGACGGTCATGGAAGGACGGTTGATTTCAAGAACACGATCAATATCATGACGTCCAATATCGGCGGTCAGTGGCTGCAGGACGCGAGTCTCAGCCGTGACGAGCAGCAGCGCCTGACGATGGATGCCTTGAGGGTGACCTTCAAGCCGGAATTTTTGAACAGGATTGACGACATCATCACCTTCAGGGCCTTAACGCTGGATGACATCGGCAATATCGTCAATATACAGATTGCCGGAATTCAGAAACGGCTTCAAGCCCGGCAGATGGAGCTGGAACTGACTGATAACGCAAAGCGATATATTGCTGAAGCGGGTTTCGATCCTTTATACGGGGCGCGGCCACTCAAAAGGGCACTTCAGAAACTGGTAGAAGACACACTTGCGACAAAGATTCTGGAAGGGGATTTTACTGAAGGCGACAAAGTGCGTGTCGACGTGGAAGAGGGGAAGATAACGTTTAAAGAGAAGTAGGGGAAATGCGTGATGGATGATAGGTGAAAGGTGAAAGGTGAAAGGTAATGGGTAACACCCGTAACACATAACCAATAACCTTTTGCCTGTCACAACTATTTTGGAGTGTGATATGAACCAGCTGAAAACGGTGTTTTTCCTTGGCGCCCTTACAGGCCTTCTCATGCTGTTGGGAGGTGTGTTCGGCGGTAACCAGGGTGTGGTAATCGCCTTTCTTTTTGCAATAGTCGTGAATTTCGGAAGTTACTGGTTTTCCGACAAAATAGTGCTGGCTATGTATCGCGCACGGGAAGTCAACGAGGCAGAGGCGCCGGAACTCTATGCGATGGTAAAGGATCTTGCGATGCGGGCGGGTCTTCCCATGCCGCGAGTGTATGTCATTTCATGTGATTCTCCCAATGCCTTTGCGACAGGCAGAAATGAATCTCATGCGGTGGTGGCGGTCACCGAAGGGATCGTACGTCTTTTAGATCGAGATGAACTGGCCGGTGTAATTTCTCACGAACTAACACACATAAAAAACAAAGATATTCTGGTGGGTTCCATTGCAGCGACCATAGCCGGTGCGGTAATGATGCTTGCAAACATGGCTCAGTGGGCGGCGATTTTCGGTTTTGGCGGCAGCGATGACGAGGAGGGAGGCGGGGGTATTTTCGGACTTGTTATCATGGCTATACTGGCGCCGATCGCAGCCATGTTAATTCAGATGGCCATTTCACGGTCCCGCGAATATATGGCCGATGAAGGCGGGGCCCGCATTGCCGGAAATCCATATGGTCTGGCCAAGGCCCTTGAAAAATTGTCACAGGACTCAAGGATTCTTCCGATGAAAGATGCGAAGCCCTCAACAGCCCATATGTTTATTGTCAATCCTCTATCGGCGAAGTCCATGGTGAATCTTTTCAGCACACATCCGCCCATGGAAAAGCGGATAGAGCGGCTTCGAAAGATACAACCGGTCTAATTGATGTCAGGTATCCGGGGCTGTGAGTATGCGTAGAAAAGTCCGGTTTTATTCATTAAAATTAGATACAATATGTGTAGCAGCTGCCTAACTATTATTTTACATACAATACGGAGGGGGTTATGGACGAAGAAACAGAGGAGAAAGGATTCGTAATCAAGGATCGAAGGATTTTCAGCGAGGGGGGAGAAGGCAAGGGGGAACAGTCCGCAACAGAGGAAAGTGATAGATCCTCAGAAGAAGAAAAGACGAAGAGCTCCCCAAAAGAGAAATCGGAACCCGGTTCGGCAAACGCGCAATCCTCAAGGGTACCTGAAATTGATTTTGCAGGGTTTATTATTTCGCTTTATACATCGGCGGCTGTTCATTTAGGCGAAATGACCGATCCGGCCACGGGCAAACAGGAAAAAAATCTTCCTGCGGCTAAACAAATGATCGACATCATTTCGTTATTGAAAGATAAAACGCAAGGAAACCTTGATGACAATGAGGCACAGCTTATAGAGGGTCTTCTTTATGAGTTACGCATGAGGTATGTGAAAGAGAAGTGAACCATGTCATCTCAAAAAAATCGCCAGCGAAGGTGAATCTCATTCTGAAAGTTTTGGGGAAACGGGAGGATGGATATCATGAGCTGGCCACCCTCATGCAGAGGATAAGTCTCTGTGATGAAATGATATTTATTCCCCGAAACCGAGGAATCGTACTCCATTGTTCTGAAAAAACTCTTCCGACGGATGAGGGGAATATTGTAGTTCGGGCCGCACGATTGTTTTTTGACTATATCGGATGGCCGGAAGGGATAGAAATCACCCTACAAAAAAAAATCCCCCTTGCTGCAGGGCTCGGCGGAGGAAGTTCAAATGCGGCGACTACTCTTCTTGCATTAAACGAAATGACGGCGGCAGGCATTTCCCGGGGGAAACTGATGGAGATGGGAGTGAGATTGGGGGCTGACGTTCCTTTTTTTATTTTCAAGGAGACCGCCTGGGCCTTTGGGGTGGGAGAGCGTCTTCAGAAAGCGGAGGGAGTCCCGAAACTCTGCTTCGTTCTTGTCAATCCGGGAATCGAACTTTCAACCCGTCGGGTGTATGAAGGTTTAAAATATGGATTGACAAAACAGCCAATCCAATATAACATCCCGCGACTTCAAACGGTACCCCAGATTATAAGGGGACTGCACAATGATCTGGAAGAGGTATCAGAGAAGATCTGTCCTGTTATCCGGGAAATAAAGGATAGTATGCGGGCGGCGGGTGCACTCGGTGCCTTGATGTCGGGAAGCGGTGCGACCGTGTTCGGTATCTGTGCCAATAGTGAGGATGCTGAGAGGGCCGAAACTGAAATGAGGGAAGCGGGATTCCCTTTTGTAGGCACTGTTCATTCGTTGTAATATCTGAAAGAACGGATTCTTGCTCTGGATGACGGTCACGCGAAGTAAAGAAGAGCCCTGTCGGGAAGAAAAAGAATAATGGGGCGTCGTCAAGCGGTAAGACACAGGATTTTGGTTCCTGCATTCGGAGGTTCGAATCCTCCCGCCCCAGCCAGATTTGGAAAGTGATTACTCTAATGCTTGAAAGGATGAGGATATTTTCAGGTAATTCCAGTTTAGAAGTGGCCAAGAAGATTTGTGCGAAGCTGGGAGTCGGATTGGGCAAGGCGAATGTATCGACTTTCAGCGACGGGGAGACTCGTGTGGAAATTGATGAGAACGTGAGAGGGATGGACGTCTTCATCGTTCAGTCAACCTCAAATCCCGTCAATATAAATCTTATGGAACTGCTTGTCATGATCGACGCCATGAAAAGGGCCTCCGCCGACAGGGTAACAGCCGTTATGCCCTATTACGGGTATGCGCGTCAGGACCGAAAGGCAGCGCCGCGGGCGCCGATTACGGCGAAGCTGGTGGCAGATCTTCTCACCACCGCCGGCACGAGCCGTGTGGTTGCTGTTGACCTTCACGCTGGTCAAATCCAGGGGTTTTTCAATATCCCCGTCGATAACCTCTACGCACAAACTATACTTCTCGAGTATTTAAAGAAAAATTATAGTGATAATAAAGTTGTTGTGTCTCCAGATACAGGCGGTGTGGTGCGTGCCCGGGCTTTCGCAAAGCAATTCGGTGCCACATTGGCGATCGTCGACAAGAGACGTGACGTACCCAACGAATCAGAGGTTATGAATATAATAGGGGATGTAAAGGGTAAGAGGGCTGTTATTCTTGACGATATGATCGATACGGCGGGAACCATGGTGCAAGCGGCACAGGCCCTGCTTAATGAGGGGGCGCTTGAGGTGGTTGCATGCTGTACCCATCCCGTGCTATCGGGGCCGGCTATCGAACGGATAGAATCGTCCGATATAAAGGAAGTTGTGGTCACTGATACGATACCTCTGCACGAAACTGCAAAGAAATGCAAAAGGATAAAAGTGCTTACGACTTCGGGACTCCTCAGTGAGGCCATAAAAAGAATTTACTACAACGAATCTGTAAGTTCTTTGTTTATTTAACACGCAAAAAGTGGTTTTGGATGGTATACACAGGGCCAACATTCGTATCCCGTTTGTCGGGATAAAAAGGATAGGCGGGATAAGGAGACATTTATGCATACAATTACGGTAGTAGCAAAAACAAGGGATAAATCGGGAAAAGAGGCAGCCCGGAGATTGAGGTCTGAAGGGTACACTCCTGCAGTTTTCTACGGGTTCGGTATAGAGCCCGTAAAGCTGATCGTGAATACCTCGGAACTTGTAAAACAGCTGGGCGGAGAGCGACCGGAAGGTACCTTCGTAAAACTGAAAATCGATGACAATAACGGTAACGCCGGAGAAAAACTATCCATTATCAAAGATCTCCAGATTGATTCGCTCAAGCGAAGCCTCATCCATGTGGACTTTTACGAAATAAAAATGGATCGGGAAATCACAGTGGACATTACCGTTACCCTCGTAGGTGATCCTATTGGTGTTGAACTTGGTGGAGAACTTCAGGTCCTGAAGCGTGAAGTAAAGGTGTCCGGTTTCCCCGGAGCGCTGCCCGAAAAAATAGAAGTAGATGTAAGCGGCCTTAATGTGGGAGATACAGTGAAGGTTTCCGATATCGCTTTGAACGCCGATGTGACCATTATTGATGGCGAAGATGTGGCCCTTGCGACGGTTGCGAAGACAAGGGCGACACTTTCGGAGGAAGAAGAAGCGGAAGCCGAGGCCGGGGAAGCGGCAGAAGCTGGAGGTGAAGCACCTGCCGAAGAAGCGGCGAATGAAGAATAACTCAGTGTGAAAGAAACTATTCCCCGGGGGACCATGTGAGGCTCATAGTCGGACTGGGAAATCCCGGATCGAAGTATGCCTTGACAAGACACAACATGGGGTTTATTGTCTTGGAGGCTTTGGCTGGAGAGGTGGCAATACCGGTGGTAAGGAGAGGTCATGACGCACTCTACGGGACCGGGAGGATCAGTGGTGAAGCTGTTGTTTTGGCAAAACCGCAGACGTACATGAATCTAAGCGGTGTTGCTGTGGGGAAGCTGGCACGTTTTTTTAAAATCGAGAGCGATAGCATCATTGTCATTCATGATGACCTGGATATTCCCTTTAGAGATGTTCGGGTTAAAGAAGGGGGTGGCGATGGTGGGCATAAAGGGCTCACGTCGATAGTAGGTTATCTCGGGAGATCCGACTTCATCCGGATTCGAACGGGTATCGGCAGACCGGACATGAAAGGGAAGGTTGAGAGTTATGTGCTGAGCCCCTTTTCTGGGGAAGAGATGGAATCCGTTCCCCTCATTGCCGAGAGGGCATCCCGCGCAGTGCGGGAAGTCATTTCATCGGGAACTCAGGCAGCAATGAATGCGTTTAACACAAAGAACCCAAAATATTTACGTGAGGAGGAGGTATAAGCAGGAATTATGGAATTTCTAGTCAAGTTTGCGTGGTTGTGGGGCGTCATCGGATTGATCCTGGCGTTTGTAATTTACAAATATGTCATGTCCTTTTCTCCGGGCAACGAGCTGATGGTGGAAATCATGGACAGGATCCATGCCGGCGCCATGGTATTTCTCAAGAGAGAATACAAGATTATTGCGATTTTCATCGTGATAGTCTTCTTTGTGCTTCTCTTTGCGTTGAACCCGATGACGGCAATTGCCTTTCTCTGCGGCGCCGTCGGTTCATTGATCGCCGGCGTTTTCGGCATGCAGGCGGCGACGCAGTCAAATGCACGCACAGCGGAAGCCGCCCAGACCTACGGCCAGGGACGGGCCCTGACGGTCGCTTTCTTCGGCGGGTCGGTCATGGGGCTCTCCGTGGCATCACTGGGTCTTCTCGGTCTTGGGATATTCTTTTACTTTTTTGCCGCCAAAGACTATCAAGTTATAAACGGATTTGCCATGGGCGCTTCGTCCATCGCGCTCTTTGCCCGTGTCGGCGGCGGTATCTTCACTAAGACGGCTGACGTGGGTTCCGACCTGGTGGGTAAGGTCGAAGCGGGCATTCCTGAAGACGACCCCAGAAACCCCGGCGTCACCGCCGATAACGTGGGTGACAACGTGGGCGACATCGCCGGTATGGGTGCGGACCTTTACGAGTCCTACTGCGGTTCCGTGGTTGCGGCCATCGCCATCGGCGCCACGATGGGATTGGGTCTTCCCGGTATGGCAATGAAGTGGATGATGCTTCCCATGCTTTTCATCATTGTGGGACTGCTTTCATCGGTGATCGGGATCGGTCTTTTCAACTATCTGAAAAATATGAAACCCCAGTCGGCATTGAGCAATGCGCTCTATATCGCGGGTATACTCTTCATCATCCTGGCATTTTTCGTGGTGAAAGCTACGACTCAGGGAATGTCTCCAGAATATCTGAAGAGCCTGGGAATGATCAGCCCCCTGGGGCCCTTCTGGGCAGTGCTTCTGGGGATCATCGCCGGCATGCTGATCGGTGGTGTTACTGAGTATTACACGGCGCGCGGCCCCATCAGGCGTATTGCCGAAGCCTCACAGACCGGTGCGGCGACAAACATCATCAGCGGGTTCGCCGTCGGTCTCGAGAGTGTGGCTGCTCCGGTATTCTTCATCGCCATCGCCATCTGGTTGTCGTATATTACCTGCGGTCTCTACGGTATCGCGATTGCCGGTGTCGGTATGCTGGGAACGGTCGGTATGACTATGTCTGTTGACAGTTACGGTCCCATCGCCGATAATGCCGGCGGCATCGCCGAGCAGGCCCACATGCCCCCCCAGACCCGTGAGATTACTGACGGCCTGGATGCCGTCGGCAATACGACAGCCGCCATCGGCAAAGGTTTCGCCATCGGTTCCGCTGCATTGACCGCCCTGGCCATGTTTGCCGCCTTCACGGCGACCGTCAAAACCATCCCCGGTTTCGAGAATTTTGCCCTTGACCTCACGGAGGCCCACGTGATCACGGGTCTGTTCCTGGGTGGATTGATCCCCTGTCTTATGGCAGCGCTTACCATGACGGCCGTGGGTGATGCCGCGTTTGACATGATAAACGAGATCAGACGACAGTTCAGGGAAATTCCCGGGATCATGGAAGGGACGACGCCTCCCGATACGAATCGCTGCGTTGATATCGCCACCACGGCAGCGCTGAAACGAATGATTCTGCCTGGTGTTTCGGCTGTGCTCGCGCCGATTGTCGTGGGTGTTTTAATCGGTCCCTACGCGCTGGGTGGATTCCTTGCGGGTGCCACATTGACTGGTGTAGTGATCGGTCTTCTGATGGCAAATGCCGGCGGTGCCTGGGACAATGCCAAGAAGTACATCGAGCAGGGAAATTTCGGCGGTAAAGGTTCCGATGCTCACAAAGCAGGTGTCATCGGTGACACCGTCGGCGACCCCTTCAAGGATACTTCGGGTCCGGCTATGAATATTCTTATTAAGCTGATGTCCGTCGTGTCGCTCGTGATGGCGCCGGCCATCGTCGCCCTCTATCAGATGATCTATTAAAAAAGAGGGTGCATAGAGGCAACTCAAAGGGGGGTGAGAATCATTCACCCCCCTTTTTTTATGTGAAAAGGAGGCTGTAATGGGCTTTCGCTGCGGTCTTATCGGGCTTCCCAATGTAGGAAAATCAACCATATTCAATGCGCTCAGCGCTGCCGGCGCAGAGGTGGCCAATTATCCCTTCTGTACGATTGATCCCAACATCGGCGTGGTACCCGTTCCCGATGCGCGACTTGAAGAAATTGCCCGCATACTGTTGCCTCCCAAGGTTACCTACACCACCATGGAGTTTGTCGACATCGCCGGTCTTGTCAAAGGTGCCAGTATGGGGGAGGGATTGGGCAATAAATTCCTGGGCAATATACGGGACGTAGACGCGATTGTACACATTGTGCGCTGTTTTGATGATCCTAATGTTGCTCATGTGCACGGGTCGGTCGATCCGGTGCGTGATATTGAAATTGTCAATACCGAACTGATTCTCGCGGATCTGGAGACAATCGAGCGAAGGATTGAAAAAAACGAACGGTTGTTGAGGACAGGGGACAAGTCTCTTGTCCGGCAGATAGATGTTTTGAAACGGACCGCCGACGAGTTGGGAAAAGGAACACCCGCCCGGATCTTGAAACTTGATGCCTCGGAAAATGAAATAATTACGGAGTTGCGCCTGCTGACCTCCAAAAGTGTGCTTTACGTAGCCAATGTCAGCGAAGGGGTACTCAAAGGCAATGGGGGATCCTATGTGGAGGATGTCTCACGGGTATCGCGAGAGGAGGCGGCGCACTGCATAGTCATCTGTGGTGATATGGAGGCGGAAATAATCACGTTTCCCCCTGATGAACAAAAGGAGTTTCTCGAGGAACTCGGTATAGAAGAATCCGGTCTCGGTAAGCTGATCAAGGCAGGCTATGCCCTCCTGAAACTTATTACTTTTTATACCACTGCAGGTACTGAACTCAGAGCCTGGACCGTCCGGGAAGGCACAAGAGCGCCCATCGCAGCCGGTAAAATACACACCGACATGGAGCGAGGCTTTATACGGGCGGAAGCATTAAACTATGATGATTTTATAGCAGCCGGATCGCTCGCAAAAGCTCGTGAAAAGGGGCTGATAAGGATTGAGGGGAAGGAATACGTGATCGCCGATGGGGATATTGTTTTTTTTCGGTTCAATGTGTGAAAAGTAAGAAAAGTCAGAAAAGAAGCGTCCATAAAAAAAGGGTGGATTCACCTTCCGGTAAAACCACCCATAAAACTATATACACTGAAGGGCCCTTACAATCTCGCTCCCTGTCAGATTCTAGGGGGGTGTCGGTGGGAGGAAAGGAGGGAACCGAAAACCACCCACCGACAGGTGTAAGACTTCTATATCCGAGGCCGGTTTTTCTTTACTTGCAGCATTTTCACCAGCTTTATGTTCATGATCTCTTTTGACTGCACAATAGCGATATTCGTTTTTATAATCAATTGGATAGAATCTGATTTGCGTGGTTGAAAAGCCTTAGCGCACCTAGTGTACAGGTGTATTTCAGCTAAGGATTTGGATTGGTAGGCATAGGGTATTTCATGAGGGTAGTGGCGCGGTGGTGCCGCTCTGCATGCGGCAGTGCTCATTTGACGGGGCCGCCCTTTTTTACTGACTTCCTGTTTCAGTGAAATATTGTCACTGCCGGTCTGGAAGAATCAAAAATATTTAGACACCTTCCTTTTAACACAATGCTCAATATCGTGGTGAGTTTCACGATATCCTCGTCAGCCTTTCTCAGGCGTGAAGAGACGATCCTGGCAAGATTCATATAAATATAACATCCCCGCTGTCCGCCTCTTTCATAATTAGGGTCTCCTGAAAAAGTAAAATACCTTGACATAACAGTAGTTTGAGTGTATATTGGGGGTCAATTGGCGTCCGAAAAATGGTTGTGAGGAGCCAAAAACCGTGCACGTGGATGGCGCA
>Ga0272444_10002758_pt1 | contig 16093 bp, 18 predicted proteins | sample SSMForm13_FD_201033 | JGI IMG/M metagenome (GOLD analysis project Ga0272444, IMG submission 201033) | Marine sediment archaeal communities from Little Sippewissett salt marsh, Falmouth, MA, United States - SSM-Form-13 | ecosystem: Environmental > Aquatic > Marine > Wetlands > Sediment ...
GTCGATGGTGAGCCTGCCAAAGCGGGTGTTTTCAAGAATCACGCTACCCTCCCCTATCCCTGCCCCTTTTGCCGCCAGATGGCGGCGGCTTTTCCCAGGTCTTCGGCCGCCCCCCGGGCCGAGCCCAGGTTTTCGGCCTGGATGCGTTCGAACACCTCGTGGCGCAGGATGGTCACCCGCGACGGGGCCTCGATCCCCAGCCGGACATTGCCCTTGTTGACTTCCAGCACGCAGATGACGATGTCATCCCCGATGTTGATCCGCTCACCGACCTTCCGTGTCAGTTTCAGCATCTGCCCTCCCTGGCATTGTGGATGATTCACCGCAGAGACGCAGAGTATTTATTTTCCCCTCCCAGGGAAAAGCAAAGATTTCCCTCTGCGTCCTCTGCGCCTCGAGCGCAGCGGGCGGTGAAAATTTTAAAACCAGACCCGCCTACAGGTAATCGATCAGGCTGGTGCGCATCACTTTGGCCGAGGCCCCCAGGGCGGCCTCGTAGGCGTACTGGATCGCCTGCAGGTTGGAAATGGCCTCGATGACATCCACGTCCTCCAGTTGCGAGCGTTTTTCAGACAGGCTCACCTCCAGGTCCGCGATGATGTTCCCCTTCATGTCCAGCCGCAGCTCCCGGGCGCCGATGGTCGAAACCGTCGTCACCATGTGGTTGAAGCTGGTGTCCAGGCGGCTGATGGAACGCTCGATGCCGTCGATGTCGCCGCTCGTCAGATACCCCTTGAGATCCACCAGGGTGTTGAAAATCCCCCACTGGGCCTGGCGGTCGCTGGTGTGGGCGCCCGCCCCGGTGGCGTCGGCGGCATCGAAGCCCAGGTCCGCTGCGATGCTGACACCCGCATGGGGTCCGCTTTGGGAGAGCAGGCTGAGCTGCCCGGCATCCGCCCGGGCGATGGTGTAGCTTCCGGCGGCCTCGTCGTAGGTCACCGCGTAGTCCAGCGCGCCGCCGGCGCCGGCCGACGCGTTTTCCATTTCCCGTTCGATGATCCCGGCCAGCTCGGTGTGGGAATACTCCCCGTCGGGGATGACGGCCGTGAGGGTATCGACCCCGTTCTCGCTGAAATCCAGGCGGTTGTTGGTGTCGTCGACCACCAGGGTGTCGTCCCAGAAGACCGCCGCACCGTCGTGGCCCACGGCCACGGCGGCATCGCTGCCGGTTTTGACGGCAAACTCGGTGTGATTGCCGCTGTAGGCGAGCGGCGGGTCCTGGGCTTGATCCAGGGCGAAGGGTTTGAGATTGGTGCGGGTTCCGGCAAAGATGTAGCTCCCGTTGACCGCGGTGTTGGCCAGCTCCTCCATCTGCAGCAGGATCCCCTCGATCTGCTCGGCGGCATCGGCCCGGTCGGCCTCGCTGACGCCGCCGTTGACCATCTGGATCGAGAGGGTCTTGGCCTCGGTGATCAGGTCCTTGGCGGTGCCCAGGGCGGCCTCGCCGGCATTCAGCCAGGTGCGCCCGGTGGCGATGTTGCGCGCCAGCTGGTCGATGTTGGAGAGGCTGGAGCGAATGGACATGACCTGGCTGAGGCCCACGGGGTCGTCGGAAAGGGTGTTGATCCGCTTTCCGGTCACCGCGGCCGTGTTGGCCGCGCTGAGTTGGGAGGTGATCTTGCCCAGCTGATAGGTGGTCCCGCCGAAGGTGGTGACCGTCGGAACACGCATTGGAAGGTTCCCCCTTTTTATGCTGCGGCCCGCAGGCCGCCGCCTTTAAACGTCAGATCTTACCGCGAATTGATCAGGGCGATCAGCATCTCGTCCGAGACGCTGAGCAGCTTGGAGGCCGCCGTGTAGGCCTGCTGATACTTGATCAGGTTGATCATCTCCTCGTCCAGGGATACCGCCGACACGCTGTCGCGCTGCTGCTGCAGGGAGCTGACCATCAGCTCGGTGGACTCCTGGGACTGGTAGAAACGCAGGGCCTGCAGCCCCATGGACCCCACCATCCGGCCGTGGAAACCCTCCAGGGTGGAGGTGAAGGCCGTGGAGGTCGCAGCGCGGCCGCGCGCAAAGGTCCACTGGGCGATCCCGTAGGTGTCGTGCTGCACGTCCGCCAGGGCCAGGGCGTTGCGGTTGTCGCCGGCGCTGATCTCCCCGCTGGCGGCCTCGATCCGGGCGGCGGCAATGTAGGACTTGTCGGCCAGAAGCCCGTTGACCGAGATCCCGGCGGCGCCCTCGCCGGAAAAGAAGGTGTTGAACCCCAGGGCGGCGGCCAGGCCGGAGTCGTCGAAGCCGTCGTCGCCGAAGGCGAAGCGGTAATCGCCCGATTGGGCGCTGAACACCAGACGGTTGTCCGCCACCGAGGCCGCCACCACCGGGCCGCCGAACCGGGCGCCGACCTCGGCGTTGAAGGCCGCGGCGAAATCGTCCAGGGTCCAGTAGTCGCTGTCCGACGGCAGGCTGGCGGTCGGGACCCCCTGGGCGTCGGTGGAGATCGTGAATTCGTCCAGGGCCCCGGTGGCGGCGGTGAAGGACACGTCCATGCCGTCCACCGCGATGGAAAGCGGCAGCGCCCCGGGGGCCAGGAGGATGGTCTCCTCGGCCGCGCTGCTGGCCCAGGTAATTTCCACGGGATCGACGCCGATGACGGCCCCCGGCGGGGAGACCCTGAAGGTATAGGTGTCCAGGACGCTGTTGGCGGCGCCGCTGGGCACGACGGTCAGCGGGGAGGCCGAAGGCGGTTTGGCGTCCAGATCGATCACCACGGCGTCATAGACCGGCGGGCTGGTGCGGTTGTCCTGGACCCACATCTTGAAATCCTTCGCGGTGTCGATTCTATCGCCCATGGGCAGGGTCGTCAGGAGCCCGCTGGGGTCGGTGGCGTAAGCGCCGGTGACCGTCCCGCTGAAATATTCCAGCCCCACGCCCTGGCTGTGCACCTGATTGACCGCCCAGGCGAAGGCCTCGGCCAGGCCATCCAGCTCCGTCTGGTATTTGGGCAGCACTTCGTCCTGAATCTCCAGCCAGCCGTGCAGCTGCCCGCCGCCGATCTTGTCGGAGATGTCCACCGCGGCGCCGCTGGAATTCAGCCAGTGGACCTGCCCTTGCTGGAGTTCCAGCGGATAGCTGTCCGCCCCGCTGACCAGGGGAAACCCCTTGGCCACGGTGACCGTCAGGGAGCCGTCAGGCTGCTCGAAGGAGCGCGTGTCGATCAGCTGGGAGAGCTCGGTCAACAGGGCGTTGCGCTCATCGCGCAGGCTGTTGGCGACCTGGTTGACCTCCAGACCGATGATCTGGTTGTTGAGGGCCGCGATGTTGGCGCTGATTGCGTTGATGCGGTCCACCGCCGGCGCCATTTTGGCGGATAGGTCGGCCTCCATCTGGGCGAGCTGGGCGCTCAGGGTGTTGAAAAGATCGGCCACCTGGCACCCCTTTTCATAAACTGCCTCGCGCTCGGCGGCACCGGCGGGGTTGTTGGAAAGGTCCTGCCAGGTGTTCCAGAACGCCGCTATCTGGGTCCCGAGGCTGTTTTCGGTGTTTTCGGTGAAAAGGCCCTCCAGGACATTCATGAAACGGGAGGCCTCTTCAAAACCCGCCAGGCTGGACTTGGCGTCGATCAGGCGGTTTTCCAGGAGCTGATCGGCCGCCTGCTGGATGGTCTCCACCGCCACCCCGGTGCCCAACAGGAAGCCGGCGATCGGAACCGGCAAGGTGGGCGTCTGGGGCGCACTCTGACGGCTGTAGCCGGGGGAGTTGACGTTGGCGATGTTGTTGCCCACGACGTTCAACCCCAGCTGCTGGGCCGCCAAGGCGCCCTTGGCGGTATTCATGACCATTGCGATGCCGGACATCTCAGACCTCCTGGTGCAGGAAAAGGGTGCGTTTGGTGCAGCCCCCGGCGGGCTGACGCCGGCCGTAGCCGCTGTCCGCACGGTCCGCGTTGACCATGACGCCGATGAGGTCCGCCACCATGGCCAACCCATCCTCGATCAGCCGTCGGTTGTGGGCCGCCAGGGCGCCGAGGCGGTCTTTCAGGTTCAGCAATTGAACCGCCAGCGGCCGCAGCGCGCGGCTGCCGTCCGTCGGCAGCGCCGCCAGCAGCTCGGTCACCGTAAACCGCGCAGCGTCCAGCCCGTGGGCGATCCCGGCTGCTGTCAGGGCTTCCAGGAGCGCCGCCCGCCGCTTGCCCAGATCGTCGGCCAGCGCCTGCTTGCGCCCGCTCAGGGCCCACAGGGAGGCCACGTCGGAGGAGACGATGCACCCCTTCTCCTGCTCGAAAACCGCCGCCAGTTCACCGTAGAGGGCGATTTTCTGCCGAAGCAGGCCCAGGAGTTTTTCCGTCAGCTGGTCCATGGCGCTCTTTCCGCCCGAAGGCTCATCTCATCTTTGTTTATCGGCCGGCCCCGGGTTTTCTGCACCCCGGGACGGGCTCTCCACCGCCCGGGCCTGTTCGGCCATCTGGCGGTAGAGGCGCTCCCCGATGCCCAGCCCCCCGGCGCGGCTCACCCGCGTGGCGATTTCCTGGTAATAGAGGGAATCGTAAACCTCCCGGCCGGTGCCGCCGTCCAGCAGCCCGTCATGGCGCAGGGTGCGGCGCATGGCCTCCAGCATGCGGTGGACCAGGATGGCTTCGAAATCGGCGCAGGCCTCCCGCAGCTTGGGGTCGTCGGGGTCCTTCGAGGCGGCGGCGCTTTTGACCCGCGCGGCCTGCCGATCGGCCATCAGGCTCTGGGTGACATGGGTAAGGTCGATGGGGCCGCTCATATGATTTCAAGCTCCGCTTGCAGCGCGCCGGCCGCCTTGATGCTCTGAAAGATGCTGATCAGATCGCGCGGGGTCACCCCGATGGCATTCAGAGCGCGCACCAACTCACCGATGGTGGAACCCCCGGGCACGATCATCAGCTCGTGGTCCTGCTCCTTGATCTGGATCTCGGTGCGCGGGGTGACCACCGTCTCCCCCCGCGCCAGCGGCTCGGGCTGGGAGACATCGAAGGCCTCCTGGATGGAAATGCTCAGGTTGCCGTGGGCCACCGCCACGGTGGCGATCCGCACATTTTCGCCCATCACCACGGTCCCGGTCTTTTCGTTGACCACGATGCGGGCCACGCTATCGGGGGTCACGGCCAGGGTTTCGATCCGCGCCAGAAAGCCGGGGAGATTGTCGTGAAAGCCGCCGGGCACCTGGACCTCCAGAGTCCCGGAGTCCAGCGCGCTGGCCACGGCGCCGCCCATGGCCTGGTTGATAGCATCCGAAACCCGCACCGCGGTGGTGAAATCCGGCTGAAAAAGGGTCAACGTCAGCTCCTGCCGCCCGGCAAGAGCAAAGGGGATTTCCTTCTCGACCGTGGCACCCCCCGGGATCTTGGCGGCCAGCAGATGGTTCTGGGTGACCGCGCTGCCGGTGGTACCCGTGGCGCCGAAGCCTCCCACCGAAACCGGCCCCTGGGCCAGGGCGTAAACTTCGCGGTCCACCCCGCGCAGCGGGGTCAGGAGCAGGGTCCCGCCCACCAGGCTTTTGGCGTCGCCGATGGAGGAGACCAGCACGTCGATCTTGTTGCCGATGCGCGAAAACGGTGGCAGGCTGGCGGTGACGATCACGGCGGCCACGTTTTTGACCTTGACGTCGTTTGGGTCCACGTGGACGTCCATGCGCTCCAGCATGTTGACCAGGGACTGGATGGTAAACTCGGTCTTGTTGTTGTCGCCGCTGCCGTTCAACCCCACCACCAGGCCGTAGCCCACCAGCTGGTTGGGGCGCACGCCCTTGACGGCGGCGATATCCTTGATGCGCGCGGCTTCGGCTGTAGCCGGAGGACCCGCCAGCAGCGTCAGCAGCAAGATGACACCCGCCAGCAGCGCCCGCATGGGGCTGGTTGGCCGCCGATGTCGGGACGCCGTCCTATTTTGGGTCATTTCGGACATCCTCGGTCTCAAAAGGGCCAGATGTGGTCCAGCAGCCGGGTGCCCCAGCCCGGCTTCTGCTTGTCCGCCAGCACGCCGCGCCCGTAATACTCGATGCGGGCATCGGCCAGGTAGACGGATTTGACCCGGTTGTCGCTGCCCACGTCCTCGGGTCTAGCCACACCCGAGACGACGATAAACTGGACCTCGTTGTTGACCTTCATTTCCCGCCGCCCGAAGAGCACCAGATTGCCGTTGGGCAGCACCTCGGTGACCTGCGCCCCGATGGAGGCCGTGATGCGGCCGCTGCGGTCGCTGCTGCCATTGCCCTCGAATTCGCTCCCCATTTGGGCCTTGAAGAGCTGGCCGGTGATGTTTCCCTGGAGGTCGCGGCCCAGGTAGTTGTTTTTGGCGTAGAGGCTCTCCATCAACCCCAGGGCGCTTTCGATGCTGGCATCGATGCTCGAGGAGCGATCGGCCTTGGTGTTGGCATCGATCTCCGAGGAGGTGTTTTCGATGATGTCGATGGTAACCGTGTCCCCGATGGTGCGGGCTTTCACGTCGGCGAAGAGAAGCTCCCCACCGCCGTGCCAAAGGGAGCCCTCGGCGGGTACCGGCGCCCGGTAGGCGGCGGGCATGGCACCCGACACGGCCTGGGATTGCGCCGCGGGCGGGCTCTTGGTGGCCAGCGGTGCGCTGCACCCCCAGAGTGCCGGCAGCAGCAAGAGCGCCAGCGCGCCGGCACGAATTCCGCAGGTTTGACTTTTCATGGTTTCACCTCAGAAACGAATCGCCACCGTGGATGCATCCACCACTCTGCCGACGACGGTTTTACCCGAGGCCGGGTTTTCCACCTGGATCTGCTCGCCACGGCCGCCCTCGGAGCGGGCGATCCCGATGGCCGAGACCCGCAGCCGACCCGAAGCGGCCACCATCCGGATGCGATCGCCCCTGCTGATCAGCGGCGGGGTCTCCAGGAAGGCCTGCTTCAGATAGTCGCCGGCCCGCAGGCTGCGGCGGGCCCGCATGCCCTCGGCGGCCTGCAGCTCGAGAATCGGTTGTCCGGTAAGACGCGACAGGTCCCGCGACTCCAGGCGCAGGTCCGCGGCGGTCAGAACCGCCCCCCGGGAAACCGGGCGCTGCAGACAGACCACCTCCTGGGGACGGCTGACCCAGGCGGAAATGATCAGCCGGCCGCAGCGCCGGCCATCGACCACGACCGCAACCGGCAGACTGACCTGACCGACCAGCTCCGAGGAACTCATTTCAGCGGGGCGCAGCGCCATGGCCCCTACGGGGAAGGCATCATCGCCGCGCACTTTGAAGCTGCTGACGCGAAAATCTTCTCCCGCCAGGCGGCGCGCCACATAATCGGTGAAGAACCGCTCGAGCACGTCGCCGGCAATTCGCTGGGCGGCCCGCTGGACCGTGACCTGCGCGGGGATGCTGACCGTTGCGGCCGACGGAACCCGGGTCTGGGCGTTCAACCGGGCGATGATCCAGGCGCCCGCCAGGCGTTTGGCCTGTCCCGGCTGGGGCGATCGTCCCAAATCGATGGCGGCCAGCTGCGGCCGAATTTCAGGGGCGGCCGTGATTTCGGCGATGTCCCCCAGGGTGATCGTCTCGCCGCTGACGGTGGCGCGCGCCGCCACCTGGACCGCGAACTTGTCCTCTACCGCGCTCGCCCCGCAAGAACCGCCGTGGCTTACCGCCAGTAGCAGGACCAACAGCACGCCGCAAACCGCCGCCGGATTGAAGCGTCGGCTGGCTGCCGCACGATCTTTGAGGGGAAAGCAGACCATCGAATCTTTAGCGCCTTACGTTGTTGGCCATCTGCAGCATGTCGTCGGAGGTCTGGATGATCTTGGAACTGGCCTCGTAGGCCCGCTGGCCGACGATCATGTCCACCATCTCCTCCACGACGCTGACATTGGAATTCTCCAAAAAGTTGTTGACCAGGGTGCCAAAGCCGTCGCTGCCGGCGGTGCCCTCGACGGCGTCACCGGAACCCTCGGTGGGCCGCAGCAGATTGCGGCCGACCGCATAGAGGCCGCCGGGGTTGGGAAAATTGTAGAGGGGGATGTCGGCCGTGGCCAGTTCGGTGTTGCCGAGGCCATAGGCGATCAGGTGGCCGTTGGGCTGGAGGGTGATGATGACCGTATCGTCGGGGATCGACACCTCCGGCTGCAGCCGTTCGCCGGCGGCGGTGGTGATGTAGCCTTCGCTGTCGAGTTTAAAACTCCCCGCCCGGGTGTAGAGCTCCTCGTCGCCGCTGAGGACCTTGAAAAACCCCTCGCCCTCGATGGCCATGTCCAGTTCGTTGCCGGTCTGGACGTAATCCCCCTGGCTGTAGATTTTTTGAATGTCCGAAAGGCGGCTGCCCATCCCCAGCTGAATTCCGGTGGGGACCTGACCCCCGCCGGGGGCGGTGGCGCCGGCGACCTGCTGGGTCTGGTACATGAGGTCCTGAAAATTGCAGCGACTTTTTTTGAACCCGGTGGTGTTGGCGTTGGCCAGGTTGTTGGCGACCACATCGATGCGCATCTGCTGGGCAATCATGCCCGAGGCGCCGGTCCACAGGCTTCTGATCATAATCAGTCCTTTCCCACTTCGCTGATGATCCGGCCGTCGGTTTCGTCGTAGGCCTGGATCATTTTCTGGAGCGCTTCATAGGTGCGCATGGTTTCAACCATGCGCGTCATTTCCATTACGGCCTGGACGTTGGAACCCTCCAGGGCGCCCTGCTGAACCCCGGGGGTTTCCACGCTGATCTCAGGGGAATCCGTCGGTCCCACAAACAGGCTGTCGCCGTCTTTGGTCATCCCGCGGGGGGATTCGAAGGTGACCACCGCGAGCTTGTCCACCAGCACGCCGTCCACCGTGATCTCGCCCTCGCGGTTGATCTGGATGTCGCGGCCTTCGATGGTGATCTCACCGCCCTCCCCCATGACCGGGCTGCCGTTGGCGTTCACCAAAAGGTTTTCGGCGTTGAGGGTGAAATTGCCGTTGCGGGTGTAGCGCTCCCCGCGGGCGGTGCGGACCTTGAAAAACCCGTCGGACTCCAGGGCGAGGTCCAGGGGGTTTCCGGTGGACTTCAGCGGTCCCGGGGAAAAATCGATGCCCATCTCGGACCTGAGCAGCTGGTCGAAGGTCACCATATCGGTTTTAAACCCGCTGGTATCGACGTTGGCCAGGTGGTTGGCGATCATGTCCAACTTGCGCTCCTGGCGCAAACCCCCTTGGACCGGGGTGGTGAACTGAAGGATCATCGGGGCTCTCCTCACAAGGCTGAAATTGGCTGCCGCCCGGAATTTTGCAATTAAAATGCCACCACCGCCAGCCAGCCGAAGACCGGCCTACCAGGCGCCCCCTGGCGGGCCGGTGGGGCATCGGTCAAAATTTTGACATTTTGCCGAACCAGGCGTCAGACGGGCGTTGACTCCTCGCCAAGGGAGGCATTGAAGGCCAAATGGGGGATCCGAGAGGCATCCAGCCGGGTCACAGCAGCTTGCCAACCCGGCTAAGGGGGGTTGCGCACGAAACCGCCGCCGTGGCCCAAAGGTTTCTGAGTGTCAACGTGGCGGCGGGAAAAAATTGCCTATTCCGGCGTTTTTTTCCCGTTGAGCGCATAGACGAAGGCCAGCAGTTCAGCCACCGCCAGGTAGAGTTCGGCGGGGATTTGCTGTTCGATATCCAGCCCCCCCAAAAGCGCCATCAGGTCCGGGTCCTCCTTGACCGGAATGCCGAGTTCGCGGGCCGTCCGCACGATCCGCTCGGCCACGTTGCCGCTGCCCTTGGCGGTTACCTTGGGCGCACGGTCCTTGCCGGGGGTGTAGCGCAGGGCCACGGCGCGACGGCGTTTTGAGAGCGCTTTCATTTCAGACCACCAGATTCAAGCCGCTTTCAGCGGCAACTATAAGCTCCTCGGCCAGGGATGTCCCGGCCAGGGTCGTGTGCCCCAGCACCCGGCAATCGATGCGGCCCACGCTGAAACCGATGCGGTCAAGGGCCCGGGCCAGTCGGGGAAGATCGCTGCCCACCAATCGTGCGGCCTCGGCATCGACAACCCCGAATGTGCCGTTGACCGTTTTACGCCAGATGACGAAGTCACCCCGCAACGGGCCGAGGCGTGAAAGGGTCAGCAGCAGGGACAAGCGGGTGACCTTTTCGGCGGCGGGCCCTTCCCCGCCGGCTTCCCGGTCGAGGTCTAGCAGCAGTTGGCCAAACTGCAGGCCGTCGTCCCAGAGAACTGGCAGTGGGAGGATTAAACGAGCGTTCTGGCCGGCCGCGTGGCGGTTGAGGAGTTGAAGGGTTTCAAGGCCTTCCAGGAAGCGTTCGACGGGACCCCGGGCCGCGGGGTCGCCGGCCGCCTCCTGCAGCAGCTCCAGGGCTGCGGCCTTGAGGTCCCCGGTGGCCATCTGGCGGAGCCCCTCCGGCGCCAATGCCGGTTTGCGCGTCAGGGCCTCGGTTAGTTTGGCCTCCCAGACCATCCCGGCGTTCAGCAGCAAACGGCCCAGCAGGGCGGCGTCCGGTGCGGCGGATTTCAGGGCCAGGGTCGTTATCAGCCCGGTCAGGCGGGCAAGCCCCTCACCCCCGCCGTCGGACCCGGCCGACAGCCGGTTGACGGCTGCCAGCAGACTGGACAGGCCGGCAAAAGGATCGCCGGCAAGCGGGGGGCGCTGCGGCGCGGGCATCCCCCCCGACGCCTGGGGGCCGGCGGAGGCCAGGATTTTCAGCACCGGCCGGGGGTCGGTCTGGATCATCTTGAGCTGCAGCCGGCTGCCCGCCTGCAGCTCAAGGCAGGTGTCGGCAATGATACGCTGCCCGTCGATGATCAATTGCACCCGCCGAGCCGAAAGCACACGCGTCACGGTGGCCGCGACCTCCGCGTTCACGCGCAGGCCGGCCAGGGCTTGGGGGTTTTCGGCGGACGGCGCGGCGTCCATCCGGCCCGAGCTGACCACCAGGGTGCCGGGCGCCGCCCTCATGGCCGCCGCCATGCGTCTGGCCCTCGGGCGCCCGGTATTTTAGGGAGTCGGCTGGGGATCTGAAGCGTCATGCCGCGTTTTCCCGAAATCGGCAGGGGTTGGGCCCCGGCCGTCCGACGGGTCCTGTCGGACCTTGAGGAGCTTGTGGTGCAGATCGAGCACCAAGTCCACCTCTCCCCGGGGCAGGGACAAGCGGTTGGAAATGGTTTCCGCATCCAACCCCGCTCGGTCCAGGGTGATGATCTCTTTCTGCTGATCGTAGACGTGCGGCGTTTTGGCGGGGGTCCCGATGCCGCAGGCTTCGGCCCGGTTGAGCAGCAAATTCAGGCTGATGATGCGGCTGTCGAGACGCTCGCTGATCTGCTGAATCAGGCGATTTTTTTCCTGCAGCTGGGCATCGAACGCCCGAGCGGTCTTGTCGGCCTCCACCAGCAAGGGCTCCAGCAGGCCCATGAGTTGCCCGGCTGCCTGCTGCGATGGGGTGCTGCGAAGGTTCGCATGCCGGCTGCGGATAAAATAGAACCCCAGCCCCACCAGCAGCAGATCCAGCAGCAGCTGCAGCACCAGCCAGAATTCAATCGGTGGCATCGCCAGTAAATTTTTCGCGGTATCGACCATCATTCGTCCTGATCGCGGCGATGGGGCTTGCCCACCCCTGGCGGCAGACGGCCGGGCCGCGTGATCTACCGCCCGGTCACCTGTCAAATCCCCTGATTGTCTTCAGGCCTGGGTTTGCCGCACGCCCACGCGCGGCTGGAAGCGCCAAAACCCGCCCCACCGTCTCAGGCCACGATATCCAGCAGGGTGCCGGTGCCCCGGGGGGGCGCCGCCGTCTGCCCGCCCCCGGCGGCCCCGGGTTTGCCGGTGCGCTTTTTCTGGTGCCGGCGGCGGTCCCGGTCGGCGCCGGTTTTTTCGCCCTTGCCGCCGCTTCGGACTTTGGCCCCCTGGGCGGCCAGCTTTTCCTGGGGGACCGCCGCCGGAGACTGCCCCGCCTCCAGGGCGCCCCGCGTCGGTTGCATCTCCCGGGCGCTGTCAGCCTGCTGCACCACCTGGTTTATGTTGGCAATCGTCGTCATCGGCTTGGCTCACGGACTGCGCCACGCCCCTGCCGGACTTGCGCCGGGGGCACCCGAGGATGCGGCCGGTGCTCCAATGGGCCGCCGGCAAGGACCGCGGTGCGGTTTATCGGCCCCTGCGAACGGCCATTTAAAGCAGACGCAGGTTCTCCAGGGCTACCGTGCGAATGCTGGCCCGCGGCAATGCGCGGTTGAGCGCGTCTTTGATCCCAGTGGTGAGTGCCGGTTCGTCGATCTCCGGGCGGCTGCGATCGGCCAGGACATCGGACAAAACACCGAATACGAGGCTGCGGAAATAGGGTTCGTGCCGCTTGACCTCAGATCCTGCGGCGGCATCGGAAAAAGACAATTGGACATCCACCAGCAGACCGGCCACCCCTTCTTTGTCAAATGAAGCCGGCACGACGAAGCCCGCCAGGGCCACCTGTGCCGGGCCTGTTGGGTCGGGCGCCTGGGCGCCGGCAGTACTCTGCGGTATGGGAAAGGTCTGGGGCCCGGCACCGGCGCCCCGCGCGGGTGTTCGGCGACCGTAGATGCTAAACGAGGTCACCGTGGAGACCAGGATCAGCAAAACTGCCGCCACGGTCCACAGGGTCTTTGATGAAAACCAGCGCTTGGCGGCCCGCTGTTGGTCTTCAGGGGCCTTGGCGGCAGGTGACTGCTCCCCGTCGGACGGCGCCAAAATGACCTTTGGGGGCCCGGCGCCGTCACGGTCGGCAGACGGCAACGGAAGTCCCCCCGCTTCCTGTTCGTCCTTTTGGTGCGGCTCTTGCTGCGCGTGGTCGGCGGCAGGCGCCTGGGAGACATATATTTCCTCCCCGCCATCCCCACCGGCATTGGGCGACCGCTGATCCACCCCGGGGGGGGGATCGCTGGGGCCGACAGGCGCCGATGCCGCCTGCAGCAGCGCATCGATGTCCGCCTGAGAGATCATCACCTCGTCGGCATCGGTTTCCGCCGGCTGAGGCTCTTCGGGGCCCTCCGGCGGGGCCTCCTGCGTCCCGGCGCCCTGCAGCAACGCATCGATGTCCGCCTGGGAGATCATCACCTCGTCCGCCTCGGCCGGCGCCGGCTGCGGCTCTTCGGGACCCTCCGGCAGGGCCTCCTGCGTCCCGGCGCCCTGCAGCAAGGCGTCGATGTCCGCCTGGGAGATCATCACCTCGTCCGCCTCGGCCGACGCCGGCTGCGGCTCTTCGGGGCCCTCCGGCAGGGCCTCCTGCGGCCCGGCGCCCTGCAGCAGGGCGTCGATGTCCGCCTGGGAAACGTACTGCGGGATGGTGGGGGATGAGGATTTAGCTTTCATGGCTGCGGTTTGCCGGCATCACAAAAAATTTCCTGGAAACCCGACCCATGCCGCCCACGATGCACGGCGCCATTAGATCGCACAGTATTTCTTAAGGCGGATCTTCAATTTGATCACCGCCATGGCGTGGATCTGGCAGATGCGCGACTCCGTGAGACTCAACACGTGTCCGATCTCCTTAAGGGTCAACTCGTCGTAGTAGTAAAGCGAGACCACGATCTGCTCTTTTTCCGAAAGCGTTTTGATGGCCTGGGCAATCACGCGCTTGAGTTCCTCCTTGGCCACGTTTTCGGAAGGGTCGTCTGCGCTGCGGATGCTCTCCTGAAAGGATTTTTTGGAGACCGCGTCATTGGCCTCATCCTTGATGAACTCATCCAGGCTCAGCAGTGATACCCGATGGATGTCCGAGAGAGTATTGAAGTAATCTTCCAGCGCGATGCCCAACTCCGCGGCGATCTCCTGGGCTTCGGCCGGCCGCTGGGTGCGGCCCTCCACCGCCACCAGGGCCTTTTCGATCCGCTGCATTTTTTTCCGCATGGACCGCGAATACCAGTCCATCCGTCGCAGTTCGTCCAGGATCGCCCCCTTGATCCGGTACTCGGCGTAAGTCTTGAGGTTGACATCCCTTTCGGGGTCAAAGCGGTCCACCGCGTTGATCAGGCCAAGACAGCCGGCACTGAGCAGTTCGTCGAAAAGAACGCTGGAGGGAATCCGCATGGCCATTCGGCCAGCGATCCGCTTGACCAGCGGGGCATACCTGACGATCAAGGCCTCGCGTTCTTTTTCATCGAAATAACACTGGTCGTTCCCACCGCTAGCATACGCAAATTTTGTCGTCATCATCGCACCGTTTGCCCAGTTGGGGTTTCCATCGAATATGTTCGCGATCCATCAAAGCGCATCGACCCGGCGCTGGCCCTTTCCGCGCGCCCGGTCAGACACGGAATTCGATGAAACGTTTGAAAAAAAACTTGATATTGCCGTCGGTATTCTGGCGCCGCGGCGCGTCCATGAGCTGATCGGCCAGGGCGTTGATGCCGCGGCTCCAGGCGGCTTCGGGGAATGCCTCGACGGCGATGCGCCGGTCGCGCACCGCGCGGGTGACGCTGTGATCGCTGGGCACCATGCCCAGGTATTGAATCACAACCCCGTTGAGGAAGCGCTCGGCGGCCTGCACCAGGCTGGCGTAGACCGCTTTGGCCTCCAGCTCGCTGGTGGCCATGTTGACCAGCAGTTGGAAATGACGGGTCCCGTGCTGCAGAGACATGACCTTCATCATGGCATAGGCGTCGGTGATGGCGGTGGGCTCGGGAGTCGCCACGATGATGCAGTCGTCGGCCGCCAGATTGAAATAGAGGACATTGGACGATATCCCGGCCCCGGTGTCGATCAGCATCACGTCCAGCTCGTTGCCGAAGGCCTCGAACTCCCCCAGCAGGTTGAGCTTCTGCCCCTCGGTCAGATGGGTCAGGTGGGTGAAGCCGGAGCCGGCCGGGACGATCTGGATCCCGGCCGGGCCCTCGACGATGATCTCCGAGAGGGTTTTTTCACCGTCGAGCACATGTCCGATATTGAATTTCGGGTGAACGCCGAAAATGATGTCGATGTTGGCCAGCCCGAGATCGGCATCCAGGATGAGCACCTTGTGGCCGCGGCCGGCCAGCACCAGGGCCAGGTTGCCGACGATATTGGTCTTGCCCACACCGCCCTTGCCGCTGGTTACGGCGATGGCCCGCGGGGCGGGGACCGCAGCCGCTGTATCGCCGGCTGCCGGGGTGCTCAAGCGCTGCGGCCTCTGGCGGGCATGGGTGGAAATGATTTTTCGGAGGCTGCTGGCTTGATCCACGTCAGGGTCTCCCTTTCAGGGTCGGTACTTCCGGCACGGGGCCGGGAATCGAAAATCAGCCGCCGCAGGCAGCCCGCTGCAGCCTCAGGACGCGCCACCGGGGGCGTCGAAAATGCGGTCCAGAATCGTCTGCCGGGTGGCCGGAAGAATGTCCTCCGGCACCCGCTGCCCGGTGGTAATGTAAGAAATCGGAAGCCGCAGGGTTTCGGCCTGATCGATGATCACCCCGCGCTGCCGGGTTTCGTCCAGCTTGGTAAACACGTACGAACAAGGTCTGAATACGGCAAAGCGCGCCGCGGCCTCCTGAAGGTCCAGGCGGTTGGTGGCTGCGCTGAGAACCAGGTGGCTGGCGATCGGCCCCTGCCCCCCCAGCAGAGTCTGCAGCTGCTGCATCCGCCGGCCGTCGAGATGGCTGTGGCCGGCGGTGTCGATCAAGACAACGTCCTGCCGGGCCATTTTTTCCACCGCCAGCCTGAGGTCCTGGTGCGAGAAGGCGGGCAGGCAGGGCAGCCCCATGATGGCGGCATACGTCCGGAGCTGCTCAACGGCGCCGATCCGGAAACTGTCGATCGAGATCAGCCCCACCCGCTTTTTGGCTTTGAGGCTGAGTTCGGCCGCCAGCTTGGCGATCGTGGTGGTCTTGCCGACACCGGTGGGTCCCACAAAAGCGGCAAACTGCGGGGCGCCGGCGGCGGCCGCAAAGGGCTCGCAGGTCAGAACCGGCTTGAGAATTTCGGCCATGACCCGCTGGGCGGCGCCCGCGGGGTCGGACGGGGAGCCTGCTTGGCAAAGATGCCGCAGCGCCCCTTGCACCCGTTGGGCCGAAACCCCGGCACGCACCAGCCGCGCGTAAAGGCCGAGCCATTGGGGGTGCTCCAGAATCATGTCGGGCAGCCCGCCGCCCATATTGAGCAGACCCAGCATTTCGCGGATCCCGACAAGTTCGCTCTGCAGCGCCTGCCAGCCCATCCCGCAGGCTCCGGGCGCCGCGCTGTCCGGCTGATGGCCGACTGCCCCCGACATAAAAGCGT
>Ga0272444_10002759_pt1 | contig 16091 bp, 12 predicted proteins | sample SSMForm13_FD_201033 | JGI IMG/M metagenome (GOLD analysis project Ga0272444, IMG submission 201033) | Marine sediment archaeal communities from Little Sippewissett salt marsh, Falmouth, MA, United States - SSM-Form-13 | ecosystem: Environmental > Aquatic > Marine > Wetlands > Sediment ...
TCGTCACCAGCCTGTCCCCTGATCCGGAGACCCTGAAAAAAGGAAAGACGGCGACGCCGTGAGATCTCATTTCGCCCATAGAGGATCGGCCGTCCTGGAGCGTTTCTGCCTTCTGGCCGCTCTGTGCTTGGCCGGACCGTGCTTTGAATCCCGGCCGGCAGCGGCCGAGGTGAGCGTGGAGACATCGGTCGACCGGGATACCGTGTACATCGCCGATCCGGTGGTCTATGCCATCGACATCCTGGCCCCGCCGGGCGTCGAGGTACAGGCCCCTCCTCCCGACCGGCAGCTGGGCCCTTTCGAGGTCCGGGATTTTCAGATCCTGCCTCCCGATGAGCCGGCCGGGGAGCCGCGGCACACCCGGATCGTGTGGACCCTGGTTCCCTATCAGACCGGTCCGCTGGAAATTCCCGCGGTCACGATCGTGACGACTGACACATCGGGAACCGCCGACACGCTCCGGACCCGGGAGGAAACCATCCAGGTGGCCAGCCTCGAACCGGATCTTCAGGGCGATATCCGCGACATCAAGCCGCCCGAAGAATTGCCCGGAGGACGAGCCTGGATCGGATGGCTGCTCGTCGGTCTGATTCTGGCATCCGCCGGCCTGTGGCTGCTTCGCTTTCTCCGACGTCGGCGGCTGTTCCGTGACCTGAAGGAAATTCCCTACCAGGGACCGCCGCGTCCGGCCGACCGCATCGCCCTGGAGGAATTGGACCGCATCGCGGCCCTTCAGCTGCTGGGCAAGGGCCTGATCAAGGAGCTCTATATCCAGGTCTCCGACGTCATTCGCCGCTATATCGAGCGACGCTATGCCATCGGCGCCATGGAGCTGACCACCTGGGAGCTGATCGAGGAATTGGAGCGAACCGCGGTGCCCCGGGACCATCGTGAGATTTTCCAGTCCTTCCTGCAGGAATGCGATCTGGTCAAGTTCGCCAAACACATCCCCCCCACCGAGGTTCGTGACACTTTGCTGCAGCGGGCTCGCCAGCTGGTTCTGTCGACCCGCATTCCACCCCGGCCGCCGCTATCGGAGAAAACACAGGCCGTCCCGACGGACGGTCAGCCGGCCGGCGTCCCCTGATTGTGAGGATTGTTCATGCGTCTGGCACATCCTTATTATCTTCTGCTGCTGATCCTGATCCCCGTTCTGGCCTGGTGGTGGTTACGCCGCGGGAAAGTTTTGACCGCCGGACTGCTCTATTCGGACACCGGGCTGATCCGGTCGGCTCAGAGATCGAGCTGGGTCCTGTGGCGTTATCTGCCGTCGATCCTGCGGGGTTTGGCTTTACTCCTGTTCATCCTGGCTCTGGCCCGGCCGCAGTCGGGACGGCACGGCGAGGAGATCCTGACCGAGGGGGTCGACATCGTCCTGTGCCTGGACATCTCCAGCAGCATGAAGGCCGAGGACTTTCAGCCGAAAAACAGGCTTCACGTGGCCAAAGAGTCGGCGGCTGCCTTCATCTCCGGGCGGAAGACCGACCGTATCGCTATGGTGGTCTTCGCCGCCAAAAGCCTGACCCAGTGTCCCCTGACCCTGGATCGCGATATCCTGCTCGATTTTCTGGATCGCGTGGACATCGGCATGATCGAGGACGGCACGGCCATCGGCATGGCCATCGGCACCAGTGTCAACCGGCTGCGGGACTCGGAGGCGAAGAGCAAGGTGATCGTGCTGCTGACCGACGGGATCAACAACCGCGGGGAGATCGATCCGGTGACCGCCGCGCGCATGGCGGCCGCCTTCGACGTTCGGATCTACACCATCGGTACAGGCACCCGGGGAACCGCCCCCTACCCCGTCGAGGACCGTTTCTTCGGGACTCGATACGTTCAGATGCCGGTGGAGATCGATGAGGAAACGCTCACCGAGATCGCCGATATCACCGGCGGGAAATATTTCCGCGCCACCGACGCCGAAGGGCTCAAGGAGATCTTCGGGCGGATCGACCGGATGGAGAAAACGCTGGTGAAAACGCGCCATTACGTCGAATACTCCGAGAAGTTCCACTACGCTCTGGCGCCGGCACTGTTTCTGCTGATCGCCGAGCTGGCCCTGGCCCATACCATTCTGCGAAAACTGCCCTGAGAGAGAACGGGATATGACCTTCGCCCGCGCCCATCTGCTGTATCTGCTCTGGTTGCTTCCGGCCGCCATTCTGTTCTTCCTCTGGTCGGCCCGAAGCCGCCGCCGGAAACTGATTCGTCTCATCGGGCCGGAACTCTCCGGTCAGCTCACGGTCTCGGTCGACCGACGCAAGAGAAACTGGAAGACTCTCTGTATCGTTCTGGCGCTGCTGGCCGCCGTGCTGGCGCTGGCCCGACCGCAGTACGGCCGGAAGCTGCGGATGATTCAGAGAAAGGGCATCGACATCGTCATCGCCCTGGACACCTCCGACAGCATGCTGGCCGAGGATATCAAACCGAACCGCCTGAAACGCGCCAAACAGGAGATCTCCACGCTCATCGACCGGCTGCAGGGCGACCGGGTGGCTCTGGTGGCTTTTGCCGGAGACGCCTTCGTGCAGTGTCCCCTGACCGGCGATTACGGGGCCGCCAGGATGTTTCTGGACATCATCGACCAGAATATCGCACCGGGAACGGCCATCGGGAAAGCCATCCAGAGCTGCATCGATGTTTTCCAGGAAAAGGAGCGTAAGTACAAGGCCATTATTCTGATCACCGACGGTGAAGATCATCGTTCCGATCCCCTGGAGGCGGCCCAAAGGGCGGCCCAGGAGGGTATCCGGATCTATGCCATCGGCGTGGGATCGTCCGGCGGGGTGCCCATTCCGATGCGCGATGAGCGTGGTGATCTGGTGGAGTACAAGAAGGACGGCCGGGGCGAGACGGTCATGTCGCGTTTGGACGAGGTCGCCCTGCAGCAGATCGCCCTGGAGACCGGGGGTCGTTACTACCGGGTCACCACCGGCGAGATGGAGCTGGAAAGGATCCTCGAGGAGTTGGAGAGCATGGAGAAAAAAGAGCTGGCCTCCCGGGAGTACGATCTGAAGGAGGACCGCTATCAATACTTTCTCCTGGCAGCCGTCATCCTGCTGACCGCCGAAGCCGCCCTGGGCGAGCGGAGGAGGAAAGGAAAAAATGTATCGGCATCATCATGACACCGCCTGTCGGCGGCTAGTCGCAGCCTTCATTCTGCCGATCATGATCCTGCTGCTGGTCCCGAATACCGGCCTGGGCTCGGTGGCTGGAGAGGTTCGCCGGGGGAATAAGGCTTATCGCCAGGGACGCTACGATGAGGCGCTGAAGGCTTACCGGGATGCTCAATTAGAGGAGCCGGATGTGGCCTCCCTGCACTTCAACATCGGCAACGTCCACTATCGCCAGGAGAACTGGCCGGAAGCACAGAGGGAATTTGAACTATCCCAATCCGGCGAGAACCTGGCCCTGGCTGCCCGAGCCTATTACAACACGGGCAACACACTTTTCCGACAGGGAAACCTGCCGGCAGCGGCCGAGGCCTATAAAAGCTCCCTGAAGCTCGAACCCGGGGATGTGGATGCGAAATACAATCTGGAGCTGGTCCTGCAGTTGATACAGGAACAATCCCAACAGCAGCAGCAACAGCAAGATCAGCAGCAACAAGAGGACCCATCTCAGGAGGAACAGCAGCAGAAGGATGGGCAACAGGATCAGCAGCAGGAGGAAGGACAACAGGATCAGCAACAACAGCAGGAAGAGAACCAGAAGCAGCAGGAACAGGAGCAGGAGCAGCAGGAGCAGCAGGAGCAGCAGGAGCAAAAGGGCCAGGAACAACAGCCGCAAGACCAGGAGGCGGCATCGTCAGAGGAAAAGGAGGCCTCCCAGCCCCAACCCGGAGAGATGTCTCCCCAGGAGGCGGCCCGCCTGCTCAATGCCATCCGGGAGCAGGAGGAAAAGGCCCAGGAGGAACGCCGGGCCGCCCGGGTGCGGGAGGGCCGGCCGGGGGACTATGATTGGTAGAAAATACCGCGTTCGCCGTTCGTGTTCACTGTTCGTGTTCGCCGTTCGCGTTCACGGACGAGACCATCGGCCATGAGCGGCGACCCGCTGCCGCCCGGAGGCCCGGAACTGAAATCATCAGCTCGCGGAGCTCGAGCTCCAGTTCTGAACCGACCATTGGAAGCAGAAGAGTCATGGAAAATTACCGATTTAAAAATTTCAAACCCCAATATTCGCTATTCCTGGTCACCCTCACCCTCCTGATGACCATCTCCGGTTTATCCTTCGCCCAGGAGGAGGCGCTGACCTTCATCGCCTCGGTGGATAAAACCCGCCTGGGGCTGAACGATCATCTGGTCCTGACCGTCTCCGTATCCGGTTCCGACATCGGCGGAATCCCCGAGCCGATACTGCCCGAACTGAAGGATTTCCAACTGGTCGGAACCAACCGGTCCAGCTCATCCCAGTTCACCCTGGTGAACGGGAAGATGGCCTCATCCAAAACCATCGACTATCTCTACACCCTCAGGCCGAAGAAAACCGGTCCGCTGACCATCGGATCGGCCAGCCTGGATTTCAAGGGGACATCCTACCGCACGGAGCCGGTTCAGATCGAGGTGGTCAAGGGCTCCGTCTCAGGATCAGGGAAAAGTTCCTCTCAAACGCAGGCGCCAGCGCCCTCGGCGCCGGCCGTTCCCGAGGAACTGACGACTGACGACCTGTTCGCGCGGGTAGAGCTCGACCGCCGGTCGGTCTTTGTCGGACAGCAGGTGACCGCCACCTATACCCTCTATAACCGGGCCAGCCTGATCAATGTGCAGTACGGCCAGGTACCCTCCTTTACGGGATTCTGGACAGAGGAGATCTTTGACGCCGAGCGGCTTGACTTCCAGCAGCAGGTCATCGGCGGCAAGCGCTATCAGGTGGCGGTTCTGAAAACATTGGCTCTGTTTCCCACCACCAGCGGCGAAATCGAGGTGGACCCGCTGCAACTGATCTGCGACCTGAGACAGTCCGGCCGCGATCTGTTCGACTTCTTCGGCCGCACCCGGCGGGTGCGCATCTCCACCCAGCCGGCCACCATCACTGTGAAACCTTTTCCGGCGGAGGGCAAACCGCCGGACTTCTCCGGAGCGGTGGGCCAATATACGCTCAAGGCCTCGGCTAACGAGACCGAGGTAGCCGCCGGCGAGCCGCTGGAACTGACCGTCGAGGTTCGCGGGGAGGGCAATCTTAAAACCCTGCCTCCTCCCCGGCTGCCGGCATTGGATAACTTCAAATCCTTCGACCCGGAGATCAGTGAATCCATAACCCGTGCCGGAGGCCGGATCGGCGGCCGCAAAACCTACTCTTACGTGCTAGTCCCGAAAGAGGAAGGCCGACACCGCATCGATCCCCTCAGGATGGACTTTTTCGACCCCGGGAAGGCCCAGTATCGTCAGGTCCGCACGGAGCCGATCGACATCCTGGTTCTGCCGGGCCAGGAGGAAACCTATCCACTAACCGTAGGGCTCAGCAAGGAGGAGATTCGCATTCTTGGAAAGGATATTCGCTACATCAAACCGGCCTCCGCAAATCTCAAACACCAGGGCGATCCCCTGTACGGCAGCCTTCTTTTCCAAATCATTCAGGCCATTCCCCTGCTGGCCGTTCTGGGCGCCATTCTGACACGCCGCCGGCGAGACCGCCTCAGCTCCGACGTGCCTTACGCCAGAAGACGCCAAGCCGCAAAAACGGCCCGGAATCATCTCCGGTCGGCCGAGAAACTGATCGCGGAAACCTCCCCGGCACCCTTCCACGGCGCACTGTCCAGAGGACTGTGCGAATATGTAGCCGGCAAACTCAATTTGACCTCCGCCGGGCTGACCAGCCAGGAACTACAGGAGGAACTGAGCAAGCGGCAGATCGATCCGGAGCTCATTCAGCGCGTGACCGATTGCCTGAGCGCCTGCGATCTGGCCCGCTTCGCTCCCGCCGGTGAGCTGGCGGAGGATCGCCGCAAGTTGCTGCGGGAAGCCAAAGAACTGATCTCGAAACTCGAGCGGGCAGGGTTATGATATGAGGCTGAGCAGAATAGGATCCTTCACCAGAACAATCGTCTCACCAGCGACCGGCACACGGACGATGGCCCTGGCGATGATCGCTGCGCTGGTTGCCGGAGCGCTGCTCTGCTCCACACCCCGACCGGGCCGGGCGCAGAGTGCCGCCGTTGGCCTGTTCGAACAGGCCAACCGGGCCTACGAGGAAGGCCGCTATGAGGAAGCCGGCCGCATTTACGAGGAGATTTTGGCCGCCGGAACAATGCATGGGACGGTGCTGTACAATCTGGGTAATGCGTATTTCAAGATGAACCGCCTGGGGGAGGCCATTCTGGCTTATGAACGAGCCCAGCGGCTGCTCCCCAGAGACGAAGATGTGGCCGCCAACCTTCAACTGGCCCGGGAGCTGACCGTGGACAAGATCGCCCGGGAGGATCCCCCACTCCCGGTCCGCTGGCTCACCTACCCGGCTCGAGCTCTCAACGTGGACGAGCTGACCTGGGTGAGTTTCATTCTCTATCTTCTGACCGCCTCTCTGGTGGTGCTCGGCATCTGGGCACGGCCGGTACGATTACGGAAAAAAGTACTTGTGTCGGCCCTCGTCGCCGGCGTATTATTGGTGGTGTCGGCAAGCTCGCTGGCGGGGAAGATCTACCGGCAAACCTCGGCGGATAGAGCCGTCATCCTGGCCGCCGCCGTTGATGCCCGCAGCGGTCCGGGCGATGACTACACCAGGATCTTCACCGCTCACGAAGGCACCACCGTGCGGGTCCGGCAGCGAAGGGAAGGATGGTATCTGATCGCGCTGCCCAACGGGCTGGGCGGCTGGATACCTGATCAAACGGCTGAATTCATTTCACGGCAGGAACCTTTCATGAAGGGAGGCAGAGATGCTGAGGTTCCAATCGATGCTGGTCGTCATCCTGACGGTCTCGATCGCGCTGGCCATTCTGGGCTGTAAGAGTGAAAAGAGCGAAATGAGACAATCCGGAACAGAATCGACCGGCCAGGAAGAGCCAGTCTCATTGGGCGGCAAGGAGGTGGCCGTTATCCAGACCAACCTGGGCACCATCATGTTCGAATTTTTCCCCGAGGATGCCCCCAACCATGTGGCCAATTTCAAGAAACTGGCCGGCGAAGGGTATTATAACGGCATTTACTTTCACCGGGTGATCCCGGGTTTCATGATCCAGGCCGGCGATCCCAACACCAAAGACGGCGACCGCTCCACTGACGGGCTGGGCGGCCCCGGATATACCATAGACGCCGAGTTCAACGACCGGCCGCATAAGCGCGGCACCGTCTCGATGGCCCGCAAGCCGGATCCCAACAGCGCCGGCAGCCAGTTCTTCATCTGTCACCAGGCGCAGCCGGGCCTGGACGGGCAGTACACCGTCTTCGGCCAGGTGGTCCAAGGCCTGGACGTGGTCGATAAGATCGCCACTGTCGAGCGCGACAGCCGGGACAATCCGCTGGAGCCGGTGATCATGGAAAAGGTGACCGTCGAGACCCGGTAGGGGCGGGATTCGGCAGGGGCATGATAACAACTCCGCCGTTGAGCTGCGTGTCATAATGTGACACGCAGCTCTTTTTTATCGATCTTATAGATCAGCCTCCGGCTCCTGCGGCGGTTGTACTTCCTCAGCTTTTGCAAGATCTTTTGAGCAGTCAGGAAAGTGAAAACAAGCGCCGCGCATGAAAATGGGCGGAACAAATCAGGCGGCGTGCTGAGAATCCCACCGATGAGTGTCTGTGCCGCTCGAGAATTGTCTATCTTTTTTCTTGACAGCTTTTCATATCAATACTATAATGGGGTCAAGCAAGGGAAATCATTCACCCTTTCAAGGAGGAGCGCCGTGAATTTCAAGACCCTGCTGGTCATTAAGGCTTTGGTCTGTCTGCTTTTTGGCATCCTGCTCCTGGCAGTGCCCGGCTCGTTGCTGAACATCCTGGGGAACACATTGGGGCCGGCCGGAACATTTATGGCCAGAGAGTACGCGGCGGCAATGTTCGGAACCCTGATGCTGACCTGGTTTGCCAGAAACGTGGTGGCCTCCGATGCCCGGCGGGCCATCCTCCTTCATCTGCTGGTCTATGACGCCATCGGCTTTGTCGTCACCCTGCTGGTGACGCTCTCGGGTGTATTGAATCCTCTGGGCTGGGGTATCGTGATCGTCTATCTGTTCTTCACTCTGGGCTCCGGCTATCTTCTGATGACCAGGTCGGCTACAGCATGAGGGATGCAAACAGATCGGGTTCGCCAGGGTGGTCACGGATCACCGGATCTTCGGGTGGTTGTGTGGAGTGGCCGCAGATTCATACTCCCTTGACAAGTTTCGCCTGATGTGCTATAATCAGGTTTCACCCAGAATTCTTATAGACCAATCCGTAGGAACCCTGGCCTTTTCAGAAAAACGGATCAGCAGGAGGAAGAAAACATGCCGGAGATCCAATGGAGTGATGACCTGTCGGTCGGGATCGATCTTATCGATGAACAACACCGGATGTTGATCCAGCGGCTCAACGATGTTTCCGCGGCCGAAGAGGCTCATCACGGCGTGGAGAAGATCGCCAAGACCCTCGACTTCCTGGTGGAGTACACCCATTTTCATTTCTCCACCGAGGAGCAGCACATGGAGGCTCATGACTATCCCGGGCGAGAGGAACATCATATCAAGCATGAGGAACTCAAGGATACCCTCAGGGACCTGGAACAGGACTTCCGCGAGGAAGGCGCCACTTATCAGCTGGCCGACTCCCTCAACACCCTGCTGGGCAACTGGCTGATCAGACATATTAAGGGCGTCGATGTTCGCTTCGGGACCTTCCTGAAGGAAAAAGGCATCGCCCTGCCGAGGGAATCATAGATCCGGCAGCGCTCTCGGCAGGTAAAAGGGCCAACGAAATGACCTTCCCCATCATTTGGGGAGGGTCTTTTCATGAAATGACATTTTAAGTTGACAACATTAAAGATTTATGATATCATTATTTTATGGGCGCCGTTGATATTCCGATGAGGCCAAAACGGATTCGTTTCCGCTGAACGGCCGGTTGGCAGAAGGCGGGAACAGTTGCTGTTCATACATGGCTTTCAGATCAAAACATGGCAGAACACACCACCTCAACAGGAGACCTTTAACATGAAGATACGTTATTGGATAGCCGCCATTATGTTCTGTATCCTGCTGGTTCCTCTTTCGACCGGGGCGACAGCGCGCCAGGATGTCCCCCTACCCCAGGACCGAGACCAGCTATGGACCAGCAAGGTCCGTCTGGAGCCGCTGCTGCGGGAGAGTAAATCGGAGATGCCGCACTCCTACGATGTCCTCCATTACGAGATCAATATAGATATCGATATCCCCGGCGACACAGTCCGCACAGCCACCGTGCTGATCGACTGCCGCAGCCAGACCGATACCCTCTCGACATTGGACCTGCAGTTCTACCGTATGACGGTCGACAGCATCACCGTGGACGGCGATTCGGTCGGTTACGTGCGCAATGACGATGAGCTGCTGGTCCACCTGAACGGGGCCGTCAGCGAGGGAGACACCTTTCAGGTGGCCGTGACCTATCACGGGCGCCCAATTATGGGCCTGGAGGGAACGGGACTGTTCATCTCCACCACCACGACGTTTAGCATGTGTGCCCCCACCGGATCCTATAAGTGGTTCCCCTGCTGGGACCATCCCTCCGACAAGGCCACCGCCGATGTGAATGTCACCGTGCCCACCGGCTATATCGTGGCCTCCAACGGAACGCTGTTGGAGGTGGTCTCCGGCGGCGGCGGGACCACTGAGACCTACCGCTGGAGCGAGGCCTACCCCGTCTCCACCTATCTTATTTGTCTGACCGTTTACCCATACGCCACCTTCAGCCTGTGGTATATAGACGAGCCGGACACCATGGAGATACCCATCTGGGTCCGGCCGGCCGATTCAGCCAATGCCGTCGTGGACTTCGCCAACCTGCCGGACCAGATCGCCCACTACACGGACCTGTTCGGTCCCTACCCCTTTCTGGACGAGAAATACAGCATGGCCTGGTTTCCCTGGGGCGGGGCCATGGAGCACCAGACCTGTGTCTCCTGGGGCTTCCCCATCACCGGAAGTCAGACCTACGAGCATGTCGTGGCCCATGAGCTGTCCCACATGTGGTGGGGCGACTGGGTCACCTATGGCGATTATGCCGATGTCTGGCTGAACGAGGGATTCGCCACCTACTGCGAGGCCCTGTGGTGGGAGCACCTTTACGGCGAAACCGGACTATACACCTATATGGAGGACACCCAGGATTACTATATCACCTGGGAGACCAACTCCGGCAACCGTTTCCCCATTTACGACCCACCGTCCGGTTTCATTTACTGCCCCACGACCTACGAGAAGGCCGGCAGTGTGCTGCATATGCTGCGCTTTTTGGAAGGCGATTCCGTCTTCTACGACATCCTGGAAGTGTACGGCACCACCTATGGTTATGCCAATGCCGTCACGGCCGACTTCCAGGAGGTTTGCGAGACCGTAACCGGCCAGGAGCTGGACTGGTTCTTCGATCAGTGGATCTATGATCAGGGTTATCCGGAATACGAGCTCCTGTGGGCCTCGATCGATCAGGGCGCCAAGGGGCATCTGTTGAACATCGCCGTCCGCCAGAACCAGGAGGACGCCCCCATCTTCACCATGCCGGTGGAGCTTGAGATCACCACCACATCGGGAACCATTCTCGACACTGTCACCCTGGATGAGACTCTGGACCTCTTCCAGTACACGCTCGCGGACGAGCCCACCGATGTCGTCCTCGATCCGGATCATTGGATCCTCTGTGAAAAAACGGCCAGCCAGGTCATCGACACCACCGCTCCAGTCATTATCGCCGATCTGTTCATCGACCTGGAGGGCGGCGCGAAAAGCTCCTCCGGCGATATGCATCTGACCTGGGGCCGGTCAAGCGATGATGTGGCCGTCACCCGCTACGTGGTCTATCGCGGGACCTCGTCCGACACTCCGGGCGACTCCGTGGCCGGTACCGCTGACACCACCTATCTGGATCCCGGCACGGCCGGCGACGTCATGAGCAACTATTACTACACCGTCAGGGCCGTGGATTGGGTCGACAACAAGTCGGCCGCATCCAATCAGGTGGGCGAGTTCGACCGGGATATAGACAACGGCGAATAACATGAGAGGAAGTTGATCCCTATGACCGACAGGGATCCCGTGGAAAAAGCCGTGGCTCTCTTCGGGCATGATTACGCCTGTACCCAGGCACTGCTGCTGGCCTATGCCTCCCGCCTGGGGATCGACCGGTCGACGGCCGTCAGGATCGCCGCGCCCTTCGCGGCCGGCATGGGGCGCCTGGGCCGGACCTGCGGCTCCGTCACCGGTGCCCTGATGGTGCTCGGGCTGTATGGCGGGCCCGAGTCGCCGGATGATCAGCAAACCAAGGAACAGCTCTACCAGAAGGTGCGAACATTCATCGCCCGTTTCCAGGAGCGTCACGGAACCGTAGTCTGCAGCGAATTGGTGGGGCACGATATCAGCACAACCGAGGGATTGGAACGGGCCCGGGCCGAGGGAGCTTTCGACGAGCGGTGTCCCGGGCTGGTTCGGGATGCGGCCGAGATCGTGGGAGATATTCTCGGGCCGGGATGAGAGCAGAGCTTCTTGATCGATCAACTCCCCGATTCGGTTGAGAAGTTTTCGAAGCCTGTAGAAAAGGGTGTCATCGTGTGTGATGACACCCTTTTTGAGTCTGCAGGATTCCCTCGTCGGCCATCGACCTCATCTCTGCCGAGATCTTCATCGATATCAATGGACTCTGAGAATCTTTTCGCGGCCTTGACGATCAATCCTAAGGCGCAGTAATCAGATCTTTATCGAACTCCCCCATCTGGTTGGAATCGAACCGGCTGCCCACGCCATCCACCACCTCGACCGTGTAAAAGTAATTGGTGCCCACCGTGCCGGCGGCGCCGGCATCGGTATACCAGCCGTCGGTCGTGCCGGCCAGCGAATCTCCCTTGACATCGGCCATCGTGCTCCGATAGATCACGTAGTGATCCACGCCCTCCTGACCGCAGTAATCGGTCCAGTCCAAATACATGTCGCCGCTGCTGCTCTTAGCCCCGTTCTCCAGCTCGATGTTCAGCCAAACGGCGAAGGTCTGATCGTGAGCGGCGTTGGACCACGGTGCGTAGCACACCGCCCCGAGGGCGACGTCATCCTGAACATCCCAGATTTTGGTGTCGATCTCCGGGCTGATAACGGTCCCCCAATAGACGTAGGGAGCATAGTTATCTAAGGTGCCATTGCGCAGATCCCTGCCATCGCTGCCATCGCCGTTGCCGTAGATGTCGTTCCACTCGCTCAGGCTACTGCCGAAGCTGGCCGGCACAGGACCTTCGAGATAGATGCCGTGATCCGAATTGTTGATGATCTGGTTGTTGAGGAAACTCAAGACCCCCCCCACACCATGGACACCATAGTCATTGTTCTGCAGGGTGCAGTTTGAAACGGAGACGGTGTCTGCGCCGGTATAGGTGCGGATCCCAAAGGAGGCATATTCCATGGTACAATAGTCAAAGGTTCCACGGCCGCCAGATTGGAATTGCAATCCGTATCCGTCGGAGCCGCCGCTGCGGGTGAACAGAATCCCGGTGCCGGGGGTGCCCACGGCCGTCAAGGTGCCTAAGATGTTAAGAGACTGGCCGGAATTGAACTTCACATTGACGCCATCCTCGATGTCCAATGCCCCCCCCGCCGAGACGGTCGTACCGCCCGTGACGATGTAGTCGACGCCGACCGCCCTCCAGATGGCGCTGTCAGCGGTGGTACTCCCGGTCATCTGCATGGCGTTATTGGTATTGCCGCTGGCGGGGATATTGCCGCTGCTGGCCGCGCTGGGAAAGGAGCCCATATCGATGCTCACCGGCCAGCTGTTCTCCTGTCCAACACCGCCGATAGTATTCCCGCTCCCGATGGTGAACTCCCCGCTGTTCTGCATGGAAACGGCACCATTTGGGGTGTTGTGACCGGTGATGGTCTGGTTGGATATGCTGGGATCGGTGCACTCTCTAAAATGGACCCCAGTGATGCTGTTGTCCTGTATCGTGTTCGCCGAGTCGAGGGCCGGTGAAGCGGCAAATACGGCATAAATGCCATAGGAGTTATTCCTGATGGTGCAGTGCTCTATGGACGGGAAGGCACTTTGGGCATAGATGCCGTAGCTGCTCAAGTAGGTGGCATACTCTATGGTGCAGTGCCGCAAGGTGCCATCGGAGCCACCCCAAAACCTAAGCCCACCCCACTGATCGCCCGGCTCATACCTGGTGAACAGGATGCTCCCGGTCCCGGTGGCATTCAGGGTGCCATACACATGAAAGGTATGCGAATGGTCAAATCTCACCGTAACACCATCCTCGATGTCCAGTGTCCCCCCCGCCGAGATGGTCGGATTACTGGTGACGACGTAATCGAGACTCACATCCGGCCAGGTAACGCTGGCGGTGGTGGAACCCCCGTACACCTGAATAGCGTTGGTGGTATTGCCGCTGGCAGGGATGTTACCGCTGCTGGCTGCGCTGGGGCCTGAGCCGATGTTGATGGTCAACGGCCAGCTGTTCTCCTGTCCGGAACCGCCAATGGTGTTGCCGCTTCCAATGGTGAACTCCCCGCAGTACTCCATGCCAATGGCGCCATAATCAGGTGAGGTCCCACCATTGCCCTGCAGGGTCAGATTATCCAGGGTGGCATTGCCGCTGCAATTATAGAGATGGATCCCCACTTTGGCATTGTTGCGAACCACCGCCCCCATGCTCAAATCCACTCCCGGGACATCCCTGGCATAGATCCCCGTGGGATTGTTCTCAAAGACATTGTTGCCATCCAGCAAGGTGGGAGCGACATCATCCCCATAGAACCCGTAGGTGGTGTTATTCACCAGCGTGTCGCTGCTCAACTCCACCGTGCCCCCTGCAGCCCACACACCATTGGTGTTATTCTGAATGATGCAATTGGAAACGGAGATGGTGTCTGCGCCGGCATAGGCATAAATCCCATAGGTGGCATACTCCATGGTGCAGTAATCGAACGTTCCACGGCTGCCAGATCGGAACACTATTCCTGATCCGTTGGATCCACCGCCTCGGGTGAACAGGATCCCGGCGCCGGGGGTGCCCACGGCCGTCAAGGTGCCAGAGTTGTCAATATACCTGTTGGCACTGAACTTCACATTGACGCCATCCTCGATGTCCAACGCCCCCCCCGCCGAGATGGTCGCACTGAGAGTGACGTAGTAATCTAAGCCGGTGAATTTCCGCCAGGTGAGGGTATCGGCGCTGGAACCCCCGTACACCTGGATGTCGTTGTAGGTATTGCCGCTGACGGGGATGTTGCCGCTGCTGGCCGCGCTGGGATAGGAGCCGATGTTGATGGCCAACGGCCAGCTGTTCTCCAGCCCGGTCCCGCCGATGGTGTTGCCGGCCCCGATGGTGAACTCCCCGCAGCTCTCCATGTAGATGGCGCCATGGGTGGTGTTGTGGCCAGTGATGGTCTGGTTGGATATGCTGGGATTGCTGCATTGTTTAAAATGAACTCCCAGGATGCTGTTGTCCTGTATGGTGTTGACCGTGTCGAGGACCGGTGAAGCGGAAAATATGGAATAGATGCCATATTTGTTGTTCCTGATGGTGCAGTGCTCGAGAGTGGGGAAGGCGCTTTGGCCATAGATGGCATAGCCATAGTTACTGGCGGCATACTCTATGGTACAGTGCCGCAATGTGCCGCTGGAGCCGCCGTAGAACCAGAGTCCATTCCACGCACCCCCCTGATAGTTGGTAAACAGAATACCGGCGCTGCCCGGTGCATTCAGGGTGCCATCAACACGCAGGTATATCCCATTGCCAAACCTCACCGTGACGCCATCGGCGATGTCCAATGTCCCCCCCGCCGAGAGGGTCGGACTGGCGGTGAGGACGTAATCGATGCCCAACGATCTCCAGGCGATGCTGCTCGCGGTAGAACCACCAATAACCTGAATGCCATCGTTGGTGTTGCCGCTGGCGGGGATGTTGCCGCTGCTGGCCAGGCTGGGGTAGGAGCCGGGGTCCATGGTCAATGGCCAACTGTTCTCCTGCCCAAGACCACCGATGATATTGCCGCCCCCGATGGTGAACTCCCCGCAGTACTGCATGCAAATGGCGCCATAATCGGGGTAGGTCCCGCCATTGCCCTGCAGGGTCAGGTTGCCCAGGGTGGCATTGCCGGCGCAATTGTAGATATGGACCCCCGTTTTGGTGTTGTTGCGAACCGTCCCCCCTGTGGTCAGATTCACTCCCGAGAGATCTCTGATGTAGATCCCCGTGGGATTGTTCTCGAAGACGTTGTTGGCATCCAGCAGGTCGGGAGCGACCTCATCACCATAGAACCCGTAGACGGTGTTATTCGCCAGCGTATCGCTGCTCAACTCTACCGAGCCCCCGAAGGCATAGACGCCATATTCGGTGTGCTGGATGGTGCTGTTGGAGACGGAGATGGTGTCTGCGCCGGCATAGGTGCGGATCCCGAATTTGAGGTATTCGATGGTGCAATAATCAAAGGTGCCCTTGCCTGCAGTGTGAAAGATTATTCCGTCGCCGTTGGAGGTGCCGCTCCTGGTGAACAGGATCCCGGTTCCGGGGGTGCCCACGGCCGTCACGGCGCCATAGCTGAAAATTTGCCTGCCGCTGTTGAACTGCACCTCAACCCCATCCTCCAGCGTCAGGGTCACCGTGTCCAGAACTGTGACGTGATTGACGATCACGTGGGGATTATCGGCCGCGAGCCAGGTCTCGTTGCTGTACATGGTACCCGAATGGTCCGTGGCCCATGATGTTCCGGTAAGGCCACAGATGATGAGCACGCCCATGGCGAGCCCGATCAGGTTTCGGCTGATCCATCTGTCTTTCATATCCGGTCCCTCCCTTCCTTTCTTTGCCCCTTCACATTTCCTGTTCCGACATAGGAACTTGCGAAAGGGCACAGGTCCGCTCAACCGTTAGTTTACATAACTCCGATATTATTCTATCATAAAACGAAAATTTTGTCAAGACTTTTTTCCTTAAATTACAGC
>Ga0272444_10002761_pt1 | contig 16087 bp, 14 predicted proteins | sample SSMForm13_FD_201033 | JGI IMG/M metagenome (GOLD analysis project Ga0272444, IMG submission 201033) | Marine sediment archaeal communities from Little Sippewissett salt marsh, Falmouth, MA, United States - SSM-Form-13 | ecosystem: Environmental > Aquatic > Marine > Wetlands > Sediment ...
CTTATAAGGATGATATCCCCCAAAGTGGTGCTCTTTTATTGTATAATTTGGCATGTTGTTATTATCTATATGGAAATAGCAGGAATGATATTGAGCCCGGCGCAAATAATTTACTACAGTGGCACGCGATAAAGTATATGCACGGAATTGGTGTAAGTAAATATAGTTTTGTTGGGGCTAGAATAAATGTGGATAAAGATAGTAAATACGATGGCATTCAGAGGTTCAAGGAAAGATTCGGAGGAAAACTAGAACAAGGATATTTGTTTAAGGTAATAATTAATAAATACAAGTACCTGGCTTGGAGAAGATTGCTATATATAAAACATAACAAAGGGTTAAAATATAAAATTGATATTATTGACCAAGAAATCCATAAGTGGTCTTAAGAATTGTTCATCCAATTCTCTCTTTTCGTGTGAAAATTGATGGTCTTTGCTCATAAGCCTTTCTCAAGGATGGTTTGAATCATGTTAAAAGATAAAATCCTATTAATCACCGGTGGCACGGGCTCATTCGGCAATGCTGTTCTTAGGCTTCTTTTAAATACAGAAATAAAAGAAATCCGCATATTCAGCCGCGATGAAAAAAAACAGGACGATATGCGCCATCGATTGAACACTCCTAAGGTCAAATTCTACATTGGGGATGTTCGCGACAAGCGCAGTGTTGATGGTGCCATGGCAGGCGTTGATTACGTTTTTCATGCGGCAGCTCTCAAGCAGGTTCCATCTTGTGAATTTTTTCCCATGCAAGCCGTACGCACGAATGTTTATGGAACAGAAAACGTTCTGGACTCTGCCTTTCAGCACAGCGTGAAAAACATTGTGGTATTGAGCACAGACAAGGCCGCCTATCCGATTAATGCCATGGGAATCAGCAAGGCCATGATGGAAAAAGTTGCCATTGCCAAGGGACGTGCGCTTGGCGAAGCGGCAAAGACAAACATTTGCTGCACCAGATACGGGAATGTAATGGCCAGCCGGGGGTCGGTAATCCCATTATGGATAGATCAAATGAAAGCTGGTAAGGATATTACAATCACTGATCCCAACATGACTCGTTTTATGATGACACTGGATGATGCAGTTGATTTGGTTCTTTATGCTTTTCAACACGGTAAAAACGGAGATCTTTTTGTGCAGAAGGCTCCTGCCGCCACATTGCATGTATTGGCGTATTCTTTAATAGATCTCTATAAATCAAATACAAAAACAAAAGTTATCGGCACGCGGCATGGAGAAAAGCTATACGAAACTCTGGTAACGCGTGAGGAGATGGCTAAAAGTATTGATCTGGGCTATTATTACCGGATTCCATGCGACGACCGCGATTTAAATTACAATAAATATTTTGTGGAAGGCGTGCAGGAAATCGCTCATATAGAAGATTATCATTCACATAACACTCAGCGTTTAGATATCGAGGAAATGAAAAAGTTATTGCTTAAACTGCCTATGATTCGTCGTGATATTTTAGGCGAAGATACCAACCAAGACCCTGATTAAAAGATAAGCCCATGATAAAAATTGGAATAACCGGCCAGCCAGGATTTGTCGGGACACATTTGTACAACACTTTCGGATTGCATCCTGAACAATTTGAACGGATCCCTTTCGAAGATGAATATTTTCAGGATGCACAAAGACTGAAAGAATTTGTCTTGCAATGTGACGCAATTATCCACTTGGCAGCCCTGAACCGCCACAACGATCCGCAGGTTATTTACGAGACAAATCTCCGGTTGGTCAAGCAAGTAATTGCCGCTTGCGAAGCCACCCGCTCTACACCTCATATCCTGTTTTCATCTTCCACGCAGGAAGAACGCGAAAATCTTTACGGGCAATCAAAAAAAGAAGGTCGTGCGTTGTTCGAAAAATGGGCGATTAACAACAGCGCCCGCTTTACAGGATTGATTATACCTAATATTTTCGGCCCCTTTGGACATCCGTATTATAATTCTGTTGTGGCCACCTTTTGCCACCAACTTACCCACAACGAAACGCCCAAAATTGATGTAGATGGTGAAATAAAACTGATTTATGTCGGCGAACTGGTTAAAGAAATTGTTAAGCATCTACAGTCTCATGACACGGCTACCAATAACATGGTCTCACGCTGTCAAACTATCCATGTGCCGCACACTTCGACTATCAAAGTTTCTGACTTGCTACAGAAACTGAAAGGGTTTAAAGAAAACTACTATGAAAAAGGAATCATCCCGAATTTGGATGAACCCTTTGAGCGCAACCTTTTTAATACCTTTGTCTGCTACATCAACCATTCTGCTTTCTTCCCTTTCCCTCTCAAGCTTAACACTGATGAGAGGGGCAGTTTTGTGGAAACCATAAAGCTCAACAGCGGCGGTCAGGTGTCATTATCCACCACTGTGCCGGGCATTACACGCGGCAACCACTTTCACACGCGCAAGGCAGAGAGGTTTGCTGTTATAAAAGGAAAAGCTCGCATTGATATCCGGCGGATTGGAACAGACAAAGCATTGTCGTTCGATCTCGATGGCAGCCAACCTTCGTTTGTGGATATGCCCATTTGGTTTACCCACAATGTCACCAATGTCGGGAATGACGATCTCTACATCATCTTCTGGATCAGCGAACAATTCAATCCTGAGGATGCTGATACGTTTTTTGAAATAGTCTAGAAATATAGCCAATAGCCCATTTTTTTGGAGAATCTATGAAGAAATTGAAAGTCATGACTGTTGTCGGAACGCGGCCGGAAATTATTCGACTTTCACGCGTAATGGCAGCCCTTGACCAATCAGAGGCCATAGAACACATCACAGTTCATACTGGCCAAAATTATGACTACGAGCTGAATGAAATCTTTTATGAAGACTTGGGAATCCGCAAGCCGGATTATTTTCTCAATGCCGCCGGTGAAACAGCCACGGCGACAGTGGGTAAGATATTAATCAATGTTGAGCCTATTTTAGAAGAAGTTAAGCCTGATGCCTTCCTTGTTTTAGGCGATACCAATTCCTGCCTGTGTGCAATACCGGCTAAAAAAAAACACATACCTATCTTTCATATAGAAGCAGGCAATCGTTGCTTCGATCAGCGCGTGCCCGAGGAAACGAACAGGAAAATTGTAGATCATATTTCTGATATAAATTTAACTTACAGCGATATTGCCAGAGAGTATCTTTTGCGGGAAGGCCTTCCCGCCGATCGGATCATTAAAACCGGCAGCCCCATGTTTGAAGTACTGAACCATTACTTGCCGCAGATAGAAAAGTCTGATGTCTTAGGCAGGTTGAATCTTGAAAAAGACAAATTCTTTGTGGTGTCCGCTCACCGCGAAGAAAACATCAATAGTGAAAAGAATTTCCATGGCCTGGTATTAATATTGAACCTGATTGCTGAAAAATATGCGTTTCCGATTATAGTGAGTACGCACCCACGAACTCGAAAGATGATTGAGTCAAAAAAGGTTGAGGTAAATCAGCTGGTTCAATTCCTAAAACCTCTGGGATTCAGCGATTACAATGCCCTGCAGATGAATGCTTTTGCCGTCCTTTCCGACAGCGGTACCATCAGCGAGGAATCTTCAATTTTAAACTTCAGGGCTTTGAACATACGGGAAGCGCACGAACGCCCCGAGGCTATGGAAGAGGCTTCAGTCATGATGGTTGGATTTAATCCGGAACGCATATTACAGGGGCTGACTCAACTGCAATACCAGAAAACAGGTACTGAACGAAACTTCCGGCAGGTTGCTGATTATTCAATGCCCAATGTCAGTGATAAGGTAGTAAAGATCATTATTTCCTACACGGATTATGTAAAAAGAGTTGTGTGGGGTGAATGATTTATCTTGGCTGATGCAGAAAAGAAGATATCGCTCGGAATTGTAACCGCCGTTCCATTTCCCTTTGGGCTTGCCGGAACCAACCGGATTATATCTTATTCCAAAGGGTTGGTTGAATTGGGCAACAAAGTAACCGTATTGACATCTCATTTTCACGAAGATGGATTAGACGGTCAGTATAACGAAATTATTTTTAAGGGTTTTAGAAAAAAGCATTCCTTAGGCATTCTCAATAATATATCACTTCCCTTTGCGGTTATGCGACAATCATTCTATTTGTTTCGAAATTCAAAAAGTTACAATGCCGTATTAATCGTCTCCAATAGCCTCATATTAATTCTGCTGACATATCTGGTTTGTAAAATCAGGCGCCTTAAGTTAGTCCAGGAAAAAAGTGAATTCCCCTTTGTCTTGAAGAACAAAAGCTTATTGGGTCGTCTTTATGCGCATTTATATGTCAATAATATCTATCGAATGTTTAACGGCTTAATCATAATGACACATCCGCTTTTTGAATACTTCAAGGATAAAACAAGACGAGACTGTCAAAAAATAATTGTTCCCATGACCGTTGAACCCGAGCGCTTTGAAAATGTAAGTATCGACAATAAGCACGGAGATTATATTGCATATTGCGGCTATATGGGCGGAAACAAGGATGGTGTTGAAAATCTTATTAGCGCGTTTTCTACCCTTGAGAAAAAATATTGCCAATTAAGGTTGCTCCTTATCGGCACAGCAGAACAATCGGACTTGATGGCATTGAAGGAATTGGCAGAAAATCTGAAAATTAAGAATGCAATCTTTTATGGTAGCGTTAAAAGAGATGAAATGCCGCCTTTATTATGTGGAGCAAAAATCTTGGCTTTGGCCAGGCCGTCCAGCTTGCAATCAACAGGAGGTTTCCCGACTAAGCTGGGCGAATATCTTGCTACAGGCAAGCCTGTTGTGGTTACAAAGGTGGGAGATATCCCCAAATATCTGGAAGATGGGGTAAGTGCGTATCTGGTGGCGCCGGATGATAATCAGGCATTTGCGGAGAAATTAGATTACGTTTTGAACAACTATGCAGATGCACTGAAAACGGCGCAGCGTGGGAAAGAGCTGACAGAGACGGTTTTTAATTATAAGGTTCAGTCGAAAAGAATACAGGACTTTTTGATCGGATTGGTTGGCTGATTATTTGTTATGATGATTGCGCGGATTAAGAGTTTTGAAATATGAAAATAGCGCTTCTCGGCGACATAGCCTTTTTCGGCAAGTTTGATATTACAGCCAATAAATCTCTTAAAACATATTTTTCAAAAGTCGCTGATTATCTGCGTGGCTTTGATTATGTGATCGGCAATCTTGAGACACCTCTGTTGGCAGAAGGGCGTCCTTGCGGATATAAGTCTGCCTACATTAAGGCTCATCCCGATAATGTCGAACTACTATCATTCTTAAATGTTAAAATAATAAATCTTGCCAATAACCACATGTTTGATTATGGCCTTGCGGGGTATGACTCAACCCTGCGGTTGTTGCAGAAAAACAATATTCGATATTTCGGTGTGGAAGACAAAGTTGAATTTCTGGAAGATTCAAATAATAGGATTGCTTTACATGGGCATTGTTGCTACTCGACTAATCCTGTTGGAATATATAAAGGCAAGGGCGAAGGAATTAATAAGCTGAACGTACGCGAAGTTACAAGGAATTTAAAACATTTTCATGATGAGGGCTTCTATAGCATTATCAGCTTTCATTTGGGGCAGGAGCATGTCAACTATCCAAATTATGATCATGTGATCATGGCCCGGCAGTTGGCGCAAATATGCCCCTATGTTTTTTACGGTCATCACCCTCACGTATTGCAGGGTATCGAGAAAGTGAACGACGCTCTGATTGCATACAGCCTCGGCAATTTCTGCTTTGATGACGTCTATACACCCAAAAGCAGAGAACCGCTTGTCAAACAGTCTGATAACAATAAATCATCATTTATTTTGTCACTGGAGTTTGAAAATAATCACCTGATTGCTTACGAGCCAATTGGGATATTTGTCGGCGAAAAAGAATTGATTTTGCATTATCAAAAATCCATTAAGAATATTGCAGAATATTCCAATGCGCTGTCATTGGCTGCTGCAACGTATATAGCAAGAAGAAATGATTTACTTAATAAATACCTGGGCAGCCGCAAGCAGATGAGGAATTTGGAATGGTATGCAAAAAGATTAAATCTATCCAGTGCATTGATGTTACTGGTAGCTTATAAAAGTAAAAAACTTTATACTGATCATGTTTTACAATATCTTTCGCGTTGATTCTGACGTAGCAGATTAATATGTGTAGACAAGGTTGACCATATGAAAATAGCTATTTGTCAAAGGCAAAGTAAATATCATCATTCGACAAATTGGACATTTCCGTGGGTTACGTTTTGCGAGGATAATCATTTGACGTATGAGGTTATCGATCTTTATAGACTTGATCCTATAAAAAGATTACAAAACTTTGATTACCTATTATGGCATTTCAGTAATTACAATTTTGCAGATATGCTTGAAGCACGCAGTATATTATATGCCGCAAAATCTATGGGCTTAAAGGTATTTCCCGATTTTAACGATGCTTGGCATTTTGACGACAAAGTGGCTGAAACTTATCTTCTGCAATCTATTGATGCACCCATTCCCCGCTCTTATATGTTCTATGATTATGATGTATTCCTGAAGTGGCTTGATGGCAACGTTAAATATCCTTTGGTTGGGAAACTACGTTGTGGTTCTGGTTCTCATAATGTTAAACTTTTAAAGAATAGAAGCTCATTAAGTTCTTATGCAAAAAAAATGTTTCATAAAGGATTTAAGCCCGCCCCAAGTTTAATTTACAAGACAACATCAAATATCAAGTCTTCACATGATTGGGCAACGATCAAGAAACGCACAAGAAGGATTCCCGAATTTCTGAGGACTTTAGCCAGCGCAAAACATTTTCCCAATGAGAAAGACTACGTATTTCTACAGGAATTTATCCCGAACGATGGTTACGATCTGAAGATTGTCGTTGTCGGAGATAAACTGAGTTTTATTGCACGCAATATACGCGACGGTGACTTTAGAGCCTCGGGTGGAGGATCCCTTTTCTTTGATAAAAGTTTGGTTAATCAAAATATTATCGAATCTGCTTTTACAACAAGTGATAAACTTGCCTTTCAATGTATGGGATATGACTACGTTGTGGAGAAAACAAGTGGGATTGGTAAAATTGTGGAAATTAGCTACGGGTTCTCTCATGCAGCCCTGATGCAGGCAAACGGCTTTTTCGACAGACAGGGAATATGGCATAACGAGCCTTTGAATGCTCCGGCTGAAGTAGTTAAAAATATTACAAAATAAGTGGAAAAACATACAATGACTAATCGCTACAGAGAATTAAAGGCGCTTCTTTTAAAAAAGCAGAACACATGGTTGATAACCGGTGTTGCTGGTTTTATCGGATCAAATTTATTGGAAACCCTGTTAAATTTAGATCAGCGCATTGTTGGCCTAGACAATTTTTTAACAGGGCATAAGCGCAACCTTGAAGAAGTGAAGGAATCCGTGTCTCCAGATCAATGGAAGAATTTTTCTTTCATTGAGGTAGACATCCGTGATTTAGAGACATGTCGGCAGGTGTGTAAAGGTATTGATTTTGTTCTGCATCAAGCCGCGCTTGGTTCGGTGCCGCGATCGATAGAAAACCCTATTGCGACGAATGAAAACAACCTGGTCGGGTTCTTAAATATGATGGTTGCCGCTAGAGATGCTGCAGTGAAACGCTTTGTTTTTGCTACATCAAGTTCAGTCTATGGCGATCATCCCGCGTTGCCAAAAGTTGAAGATAAGGTAGGCCGTCCTTTGTCGCCCTATGCCGTTACAAAAAAAATGAATGAATTATATGCAGATGTATTTGCTGAGGTTTATGGGTTTAAAACGATAGGCCTTCGATATTTTAATGTTTTTGGCCCCAGACAGGATCCGAACGGGCCGTATGCTGCCGTTATCCCAAAGTGGTTTTCTGCCTTGCGAAACGGCGAGGATGTTTTCATTAATGGAGACGGCACAACAAGCAGGGATTTTTGTTTTGTGGATAATGCTGTGCAGGCAAATATTCTTGCGGCATGCACTGAGAATGAAGTGGCATTAAATCAGGTTTACAATGTCGCTTTTGGCGGAAGAACTACATTGAACGAACTTTTTGAACTTATTCGGGAAAAAGTGGCAGTAGCATGTCCATCCGTTGCTTCAGTAAAACCAATCTATAGAGATTTCCGCCTTGGCGACATACGTCATTCCCTTGCGAATATCGATAAAGCGAAAAAGTTGTTGGGATATGCGCCAGAGTATTCAGTAAGGGAAGGTTTGGAGAAGGCGGGCGAATGGTATTTGGGTGGCAGGCATGGCTCGTTACTTTATGCGTGTTCAAAAAAGCTGATCATAAAGGATTAATTTGAGTCGCGTTGTTGTTATAGGTGCGCACCCTAAGTCGCTGATTAATTTTCGGGGTGAGCTTTTGAAGGCCTTGGTAGGTGCGGGACATGAGGTGACTGCTATGGCAGGAACGGCGGGACTGGATGTTGCAAAACAGATCACGGCTATTGGTGTAAGCTTTCGTGCCTATCCGGTGCAGCGTAATGGAATGAATCCTGCGGCAGATCTGCAAACTTTTTTCGCTCTGCGTAGGGCTTTGCGCACGTTGAAACCGGATGTTGTTCTATCCTATACCATCAAGCCGGTAATTTGGGGCGGCATAGCCTCAAAAGGAGTGTCGCGTATCAGATTTTATGCCCTCATCACGGGTTTGGGATTTGCGTTTGATAAAGGGGAAAGTTTTAAACGAAAAATGCTTACCATAGTGGTGTCGAGGCTTTATCGTTTTTCGCTTTCCAAGGTGTCATGCGTTATCTTTCAGAATCCGGACAATCGAGATTCCTTTGAGCAGAAGCACATAATTGATAAAGCCAAGTCCTCTCTGGTCAATGGTTCGGGCGTTGATCTTGCGCAGTTTATCGCCACACCATTGCCATCTGGCAGAGATGTTGTATTTTTGACAATCGGCCGTTTACTCGGTGCCAAAGGTTTTCGCGAATACGCCAAAGCAGCGCAATTGGTGAAGGAACGTTATCCGGGAACAATTTTTAGACTTGTTGGACCTACGGACCCTTCTCCTGACGGTATTTCCCTTGTCGAAGTTGAAGAATGGCAGAATGCAGGTGTTATCCAATACTTGGGTGAAACGAAAGATGTTCGTCCATTCATTGCAGACTGCCACGTGTATGTTCTTCCCTCTTATCACGAAGGCATGCCGCGGACCGTGCTGGAAGCAATGGCGATTGGGCGGGCTATCTTGACGACGGATGTGCCCGGCTGCCGCGAGACTGTCGTGCCAGAAAAGAACGGCTTCCTGGTTCCCAAAGCAGACGCGGGGGCTCTGGCAGCACGTATGATCTGGTTTATCGAGAATCGTGATAAGTGCGACCAAATGGGTCAGTACAGTCGGCGCATCGCAGAAGAAAAGTTTGATGTGCACAGGATCAATGAAAACATGCTTGATATTATGGGGCTTAAAGTGTCAGGTGCGGCCCAACAAGCATCTTCAATTGCAAATCAATGAATATAAAACGCTTGTTTGATTTGATGTTGTGCTTGCCCGCTTTTATTCTGCTTAGCCCAATTCTTCTTATTGTCGCGTTTTTTGTCCGATTTAAATTGGGTAGTCCCGTGTTGTTCAAACAAGAACGTCCTGGCTTGGGTGGTCGGCCTTTCTGGCTGCTGAAATTCCGGACGATGACGGATGTACGTGGTGTGGATGGTGTTTTTTTACCTGACGCAGCGCGTCTGACTCCCTTCGGTCGTTTTCTCCGTGCAACCAGCCTTGATGAGTTGCCGGAATTGTTTAATGTGCTGAAAGGTGATATGTGCCTGGTCGGGCCGCGGCCGCTACGTATGGAATATTTATCTTTATATAATAAAGATCAGGCACGCCGCCATGAAGTGAAACCTGGTATTACAGGATGGGCGCAGGTGAATGGACGGAATGCGATATCTTGGGAAGAAAAATTTGAATTTGATGTTTGGTATGTCGATAATTGGTCCCTGGGGCTAGATATTAAGATCATTTTACGAACAGTCATCAAGTCGTTCAAGCAAGAAGGAATAAGTGCAGAAGGTGCGGCAACAATGCCCAAATTTACCGGTACATGGACGGAAAAATGAAAGACTTGGTCATTTACGGTTGTGGAAGTCTCGGCAGGGTTGTTGAGCAAATCGTTTTTGATGTTAATCAGGAAAAGAAGGAATGGAACCTACTTGGATTTATTGATGATGATCTTGGTACGCACGGTACGCAGGTAGCAGGTTATCCCGTTTTAGGGGGACTTAAAGTTGTAGAACACAAATTCAACGGATCCATTGTGGTAGGTTTTGCGTCCCCTATTCAAAGGATGACAGCGGTTCTTGCGCTAGGCAATGTTAATTTTGCGACTCTAATTCATCCCAACGCTTGGATATCCAGGAGAATTGAGATCGGATGTGGTAGTATCATTTACCCTGGCGTTCATATTGATGTAGATGTAAGGATTGGTAAACACAATTTATTTAATAAATTGTGTACAATTGGGCACGATAGTTGTTTTGGTGATTTCGTGACAGCGGCACCGGGAGTAAATTTCGGTGGAAACATTATCGTTGGAGACGGTTGTGATTTTGGAATAAACAGTTCCACAATACAGGGCGTAACTGTAGGTGAGTGGACAATTGTAGGTGCCGGTTCTGTCGTCATTCGGAATCTTCCAGCTAGATGCAAGGCATTTGGGGTGCCTGCAACGCCACGATAAACTTCTATCATGTGCGCCGTTTGTGATGCTACTTCCATGTTTTTACTAATAGATATTAGAATTTTATTTGAGGTAGAATAACTTGTCAAAACTCGCAGTTGCTGGAGGATGTCCCTTTCATAAGAACCCCTTTTCTCCTTGGCCCTTTTACGCTGCTGATGAAATTTCATCCGCAGTGCATGTGCTTCAATCCAGAAGGGTTAATTATTGGACAGGCGATGTAGGGAGGCAGTTTGAAAAGGAGTACGCGGCCTATGTGGGTACCAATTATGCCGTGGCCATGATGAACGGCACGGTTGCCTTGGAGGCGGCGCTGATTGCCTTGGGGCTTGCGCCGGGTGATGAGGTGGTTGTTACAAGTCGCAGCTTCATTGCGTCAGCCAGCTGCATCGTCCTGCATGGCGGACACCCTATTGTGGCTGATGTGGATTCGTACAGTCAGAATATTACTGCAGCCACTATTTCTGCCGTGCTTTCGCCGCGTACGAAAGGGATTATTACCGTTCACTTGGCGGGCTGGCCCTGTGACATGGATCCGATTCTTGCGCTTGCGAAGGAAAAAGGGCTTTGGATTGTGGAGGATTGTGCTCAGGCGCACGGGGCGACATACAAGGGTCGGCAGGTGGGGTCTATGGGGGATGTGGCAGCCTTTTCCTTCTGTCAGGATAAAATCATAACCACCGGTGGTGAAGGGGGTATGGTTACTACGAACAATCGTAGCCTGTGGGAAAAGATGTGGTCATTTAAAGACCATGGCAAAAGCTATGATGCAGTATATAATAAAGAACATGCGCCCGGATTCAGGTGGCTTCATGAATCTTTCGGCACGAACTGGCGCATGACGGAGATGCAGGCGGCCATCGGGCGTTTGCAGCTTCAGAAACTGCCTGAATGGCTGAATATTCGGAGGCGCAACGCCGGAATACTTACCAAGGGATTTACAAATATTCCCGGACTGCGGCTAACATTGCCGCCAGTTGAGATAGGACATGCCTATTATAAATACTATGTCTTTGTCGAGCCGGATGCCTTGAAATCGGATTGGTCGCGTGATCGCATTATGGAAGCGATCACTGCTGAAGGCATTCCCTGCGGTTCGGGAAGTTGCAGTGAGATATACTTGGAAAAGGCATTTGACTGCGGGAATTTTCGTCCTGCTGAACGGTTACCTGTTGCAAAGATGCTGGGTGAAACAAGCCTGATGTTTATGGTACACCCGACATTGACTTCGGAAGATATGGAAGATACGGTCGCGGCGGTTAAAAAGGTAATGAGGGTGGCGGTGAAATAAGTAATAAGTTTTATGTGTTATGTGATTAGGTTTTATGTAAATGGCTTATAAATCCTTTGAGGAATTGGAAGTTTGGAAATCTGGATGCCGGCTTGCTGTCAGGGTTTATGAGGTGCTCAAGGATTGCAGAGATTATGGGCTGAAAGATCAGATGACACGGGCGGCTGTTAGTATTTCAAGTAATATTGCTGAAGGATCAGAAAGAGATTCTAAGCAGGAGTTTATCAGGTTTTTGCATATTGCCAAGGGATCGGCGGCAGAGCTTCGGACGCAGGTGTATATTGCACATCAAATTGGCATTGTGCAGAAGGATGTGAAAGACGAATTCGTTGAGGAACTTAAGAAAATATCTGCTATGCTGCATGGGCTTATTAAATCTGTGCATCGAAGTTAGAGCTTTAGGTTTTATGTGTTAAGTGGTTATGTAAAACTTAAAACAAGTTTATGGGGTGTTTTTAGTGAATCGATCTTCCGGTACGGAACATAGGGCGCATTCTTTTTGGGTGCGCCTTTTCTATGATGTGACCCATCCATCGGCGCTCAGTCGTTTCGGGTTTTTTTTACTTGCCGATCTGTGCATTGTGACCCTTTCGCTGTGGCTGTCATTTCTGGTGCATTTCGATTTCAATATGCGGGTGCCCTATGGGGAGTTGCTGCAGGAAGTACTGCTGCTTTTTGTGGTCTTGAAGATTGCCTCCTTTGTGGTGTTTCGGGTCTACAAGATGACCTGGCGGTACGTGGGCGTATCCGATCTCATGAATATCGTGCTGGCCGTGGTGGTGGCGGAGATGGTTCTGTTGATTTTGAGTCTGCCCAATTCTTTGTTTACATTGCCGATTACAGGGATTGCGAAGCGCGTTTTCCTTGTAGACGGATTTTTTACGTTGGCCTTTATTTCAGGTTTACGGATTTCCAAGAAGCTCTATCGTGAAGTGATCCGGCAGAAAGGGCCGGTACAGAAGGGAAAGCGCACGTTGATCGTTGGGGCAGGCAATACGGGGGAGATGCTGATTCGGGATATGGCGCGCAATGGCTTTGCCGCCTATTATCCGATCGGCTTTCTGGATGACGATCACAGGAAGATCGGTACCTACATGCACGGGGTGAAGGTGCGGGGCGGCCTGGATATGCTCAAGGAGGTTATTGTGCGGGAGCAGGTGGCGGCGGTGATTATCGCCATTCCCTCCCTTAACCACAAGACGCTGCGGGGCCTCTATCAGACGGCCCGGGAAAGCAAGGTGGGCACGGTGAAGGTGGTGCCGCGGATCTATGATTTCGACAGGCCCGATATCAACCTGAAGGGGCTGGAGGATATCAGTATCGAGGATCTGATCGGCCGGCAGGTGGTATCGGTGGATTATCGGAGTATCCGGACGTTTCTTGAGGGAAAGGTGGTGCTTGTGACCGGCGCGGGCGGATCGATCGGCATGGAGATTGTGACGCAGGTCTGCACCTTCGATCCGCGGCAGGTGGTGCTCTTTGAAATCGACGAGACGGAGTTGCACAATCTCAGTCTGCGGCTTGGACGGCTCTTTCCCCAGCTTGCCGGGAGGATTGTCTATGTGACGGGCGATGTCAGCGACGAGGGGCGCGTGCGGGAAGTGTTCGGGCGCTATACACCGGAAATTGTTTTTCACGCCGCTGCGTACAAGCATGTGCCCATGATGGAGTATAACCCCCGCGAGGCTGCGAGGGTGAATATCTTCGGGACGCGCAATATTGCCCGTGCTGCGGTGGAATGTGGGACTGAAAACTTTGTGATGATATCTACAGACAAAGCCGTGCGGCCCACCAGTGTGATGGGGGCCACAAAGCGCATGGCGGAATCCATCTGCCGGACCTTCAACAGGGAGGACGGCAGCGGGTCGACGAAATTTATGTCAGTGCGTTTTGGAAACGTGCTGGGGAGCAGGGGCAGTGTATTGCCGCTGTTTCTGGATCAGTTGAAGTATGGAGGGCCGCTGACAGTAACTGATCCGGAGATGAAGCGTTATTTTATGACAATTCCCGAAGCGGTGTCATTAGTTTTACAGGCCTCCACCCTGGGAAATGGGGGCGAGGTCTTTGTGCTGGATATGGGCGAGCCTGTCATGATTGTGCATGTAGCAGAAGAATTGATTCGCCTGCACGGTCTGGAACCTTATAAAGATATCGATATTACGTTTACGGGGCTGCGCCCGGGGGAAAAGCTCTTTGAAGAGATCCTGACGGCGGAAGAAGGCACCGATGCCAGTTGCCATGAGAAGATCTTTATTGCCCGCAACGGGACAAAGTATACGCCGGAGGAGTTGGCGCGCATATTGGAAGAATTTGCGGCGGCGGTCAGGAATTCTTCAGATGAAGGGGATGAGAAGATGAAAGCGCTGCTGAAGCGGTATGTGGAGTATTATGAGGAAGAATAGGTCTGTTTGGGGTTCAGGGTTCGAGGTACAGGGTATGGGGTGTAGGGTTCAAGGTTCAGGGTAAATTCCTTTAGTTCCTTCATACCTTCTACGTTTGATATTTACGTTATTATGCTGTATATCATACGACGATGAGCGAATATAAACAGTTAAATCGAATATTGGATCAAAGGCTCCCGGCCGCAGATACGAGGCGGCTCGTGCTCTTGACTGGTGCGCGTCAAACCGGAAAGACGACCCTTGCCAAATATAGATATCCGGATTTGCGTTATATTAATCTCGATGCTCCGGAAAATCGTGAGGTCGTTCGTGGCATTGCATCGTCTCTCTGGGCGCGCGATATTGGGGCGGCAGTGTTGGATGAGGCTCAGAAGGAGCCGGTTGTGTTTGATAAGGTGAAGTACGCCTATGATGAGGGCGCGCTCCCCTTTTCTGTACTCCTGGGTTCCAGCCAGATTCTTCTTTTAAAAAAGATTCGGGAAACGCTGGCTGGCCGGATTTCAATTTTCGAGCTTTGGCCTCTGATGATGTGTGAAATCTTTCACAACTCCGCCAAGGCTCCGGCCGGGCCGCCGCTGGTCGATGAAATTTTTTCCACGAAGCGCTTTGATGATATCTGGGGAAATCAACCGGGTGTTTTGCTGGTTGATGAAGATGCGTCGCGCCGGAGCGCGCAGGACTATTTGCTGCAATGGGGTGGTATGCCGGCGCTGATGGTTTTGAATGCGCCGGATCGCCGTCAATGGCTTAAAGATTATGAGCACACGTATCTCGAACGGGATGTTGCCGATCTTGTGCGACTCGATGATCTGATGCCCTTTAGGAAATTTCAGCGTGTAGCGGCGCTTCGTTCCGGTTGTCTGCTGAATTACACCGAACTGGCCAGAGACGCTGCGGTCAGCGTTGATACCGCACGGCGCTATCTTGAATATCTCAGTCGTTCTTATCAGACATTTCTTCTGCCGCCTTACCATGTCAATCTGACCAGCGCTGTTATTAAGACGCCTAAGACGTACTGGCTGGACGTTGGCCTGCTCCGACACTTAACCGGCATACAGGAAATAGTATCGGGAGAGTTGTATGAATCTATGGTTGTGGCTGAATTGGTGAAGTGGATGAAAACCATGGGCCGTAACGGGGATTTATATTTTTATCGTACTCGCTCCGGGTTGGAAGTCGATATCCTTTTGGAATCATCCGCCGGCATCGTGGGGATGGAAATTAAATCCCGGCAAGTCCTGGCGTCTAAGGATGTCACGGGCTTGAAAGAAATCGCTGCTGCCCTCGGCAAAAAGTGGCGCGGCGGATTGGTCGTCTATTCAGGCAATGAGCTCAAACGCATCGCTGATCCTCAAATATGGGCCGTCCCGTCACACCGGCTGTTTACCGCATAGTCAGACAGGTCAACCCGCTATTTGAAGGCTTCGGAACAAGTCGAAAGTCACCCGCTCCCTTGAGGGGAGAGGGTAGGGTGAGGGTGAAAATAATGGTATTGCGACTGCTTATAATCCCCCTCCCCTTCATCCGCTCCCATTTCGGTCTATGTGGTCCTTCTTGTCTATCTGGTCTATTTGGGGTTTACTGAAAAAGTCATAATTCAACAATTCACCATCCCTGTGCCGGTGAGAGGTCTATACCGCGCAATAAGAACCACTCCACGGACCAGCTCTAAATGCCGCCGGATGGTGAGACGACGGGCGA
>Ga0272444_10002763_pt1 | contig 16085 bp, 17 predicted proteins | sample SSMForm13_FD_201033 | JGI IMG/M metagenome (GOLD analysis project Ga0272444, IMG submission 201033) | Marine sediment archaeal communities from Little Sippewissett salt marsh, Falmouth, MA, United States - SSM-Form-13 | ecosystem: Environmental > Aquatic > Marine > Wetlands > Sediment ...
TCGACGGTTCCGAAAACTCCTACCGGGCCGTGAACTACGTGAGCGAGATCGCCAGGGATCTGGATGGAGCCGAAGTCATGCTGCTCCACGTGGAGATGCTCCCGGACCGCGACATGTACCCCGAGGAGGAAGCCTGGAAGCGGGTATGCAAGGAACGCGAGGAGCACAGCCGCGCCCGGCTTGACGAAGGCGCGGCCATCCTGATGGGCAAGGGCCTGCCCGAGGACGCCGTGTCCACGGAATACATCCCCAGTTGCCACTCTCCATTCCACAACCGTGACCAATGCAGCATGGGCGCGGGCGTCGCCGTGGACATCCTGGCCATGCAGGAGCGGGACGGCTTCGGCACCGTGGTCGTGGGGCGCAAGGGCGTTTCCAAGCAGGAGGAATTCCTGTTCGGCAGCGTGTCCAGCAAGATCATGCGCAGGGCCCAGGGCTGCACGGTCTGGGTGGTCAACTGACTGCGCACCGGGAGGTTTGGAACCATGCGACTGCCACGCAAACTGCTCATCGCCGTCACCGGGGACATGGCGTCCCAAAGCAGCCTGCGCTTCGTGAGCGGGTTCTGCATCGACAAGACGGACATGGGAGCGACCCTGTTCCACGTCACCACCAACCCCGAGGCGACCTGGTCCGATGACGGATTCCCGTCCCTGACGCCCGAGGCCGCCAAGCAGGCCGCCACGGTCAAACGCAAGGGCCGCGAGGTGTTGCGCGAAGCCCGCGAATTCCTTGTCCGCCAGGGCTTCGACGACCAGGCCCTGGACGTCAAGCTCCAGCCCAAACGCAGCGGATCCGCCTTCAGGGACATCGTGCACGAGGGCATGGCCGGCAACTATGACGCCGTGGTCCTGGGCCACGGCGGATACACCCTGTTCGACGCCGTGCTGCGGGGCAGCGTGAGCAAGTCCCTGCTCGACCTGCCCTGGGGCGCGCCCCTGTGGATCTGCCGCCGCCCCGGCCAGGACCGCCGCAACGTGCTGGTGTGCGTCGACGGCTCGGACCAGAGCCTGCGCGCCGCCGATCACGTGGGGTTCATGCTGGCGCCCCAGCCGGAGCACGCCGTGCACGTGCTGCACGTGCACGACCCGGCCAAGGTGGACCCCCTGGAATACGAGGACGTCATGCGCCAGGCCCGGGATATCCTGGCCGAAAACGGGGTCGGGCCGGAACGCGTGACCGAACTGGTGCATCGGGGCTCCAACCCGCTGCGGATCATCACCGAGGCAATGGCGCGCGGCGGCTACGCGGCCGTGGCCGTGGGCTGCACGGGCGCGGACCGGCCGCCCTGGCAGCGGCTGTTCATGGGGTCGGTCAGCATGGCCCTGTTCAAGTCCCTGGACGAGACCGCCCTGTGGGTCTGCCACTAGGCGGGGCCGGGCCCACGGCCGGGCCAGGCGACCGTGCCGCGCCTTGCCTCGGGGCGGGAATTGCATTAGACGGATTCACCTCGGGGCGTGGCGCAGTCTGGCAGCGCATCTGCTTTGGGAGCAGAGGGTCGGGTGTTCAAATCACCCCGCCCCGACCAGAAAATCAGGGACTTACGGCATCCACCGCAAGTCCCTTTCTCGTTTGTATGCCCTTTTGTAAACCGTTGCGACGCTATGTTGCCGCTCTTCGATATAAATTTCCTTAAAAAACGAACAAATAACCTTGGGAAGTTAAACCCTCACTCGAATCTAGGTGTTTCGCCTTCTTCCAGGAACAGCGTTCGGCTCACGGTCTCCCTGGGGGGAAGTTCGTGCACCGGGAACGAGGCCTCTGTGACCTGTCCGTTCAGTTTGAACCGGATGCATAACTCGCTTCCCTTGGGATAGGAGACCATGGCCGGTTCGAAGACCAGCCCCCGGTTGAAGGAGTTGAGGGTCACGGCCTCCTGCTCCTCGGCCAGGACCTCTCCCCGGTACACCACACGGCCGTAGAGGTCGCCCTCCTTGAAACGCCTGACGAAGTGCAGCAAAAATCTCGATGGGCCCTTGTCGTAATGCTCAGGGGGAATTTGTTTCATCATGGCGTCCATGCCGCCCAGCCTGATCACGCCCAATTGGTATTCGGGGATCAGCGAGTGGGTGTGCACGGCGATGATGCCGTTTTTGTTTTCCACGTGCACCCTGGCGCCCTCGGCGTTGTCGTAGACGCCCATGATGGGCTCGTATCCACCGGGTGTCTTCTTGAGGTGGATGAGCAGCCCGTTGAGGGTGCGGTGGGTGACGATGCCGTGTTGGGGCTTTCCGTCGACGACCAGGGTATTGTAGTCGTCCTGCTCAACGTTCAGGGCTTCCAGGGAGTCGGGATGCGGCGGCAGCGTCAGGTAACGGACGACGGCCAACGCGGCGACAATGACGAAGAACGCCAGCAATATCCTGGTCCTCCTGGATCGCATGGCTCCTCCCTTGGGGCTCTGGGTGAGGGTGTTGTTACCCATTGCTGAACTCCTTCTTGTCCTCGCTGTAGCTGATGGCGGTTTTGATGGTGATGCAGCGCTGCCGCACGAGCAGGCGCAGGGACTGGTTCAGGGTCTGCATGCCCAGGTTGCAGTTGGTCTGCATGGCGGTCTGGATCTGGTGGCTTTTCTCTTCCCTGATCATAGCCCGCACCGCCGGCGTGACCACCAGGACCTCGGCGGCCAGGGAACGGCCCATGCCATGGTCCCAGGGGATGAGCTTCTGGCAGATGACGTATTGCAGTGTGGAGGCGATCTGGACGCGCACCTGGGCCTGCTGTTCGGCCGGGAAGGCGTTGATGATGCGGGAGATGGTCTGCACGGCATTGGACGTGTGCAGGGTGGCGAAAGTCAGGTGGCCGGTCTCGGCCAGGGTCAGTGCGGCGGACATGGTCTCAAGGTCGCGCATCTCGCCCACGACCACCACGTCGGGGTCTTCGCGCAGGGCCCTGCGCAGGGCCTCGGCAAAGCTCGTGGTGTCCCGTCCGATCTCCCGCTGGGACACGAAGGCCCGCTTGCTCATGTGCCGGTACTCGATGGGGTCCTCGATGGTCAGGATGTGACAGGGACGGGTCTCGTTGATGCGGTTGACCACGCTGGCGATGGTCGTGGACTTGCCCGAACTGGTGGCGCCGGTCACCAGCACCAGTCCCGAATGCAGTCCGCTGATGAACTCCAGTATCTTGGGGGACAGTCCGAGCTTCTCGAACGGCATGAATTCCTTGGGCAGCAGGCGCAGGGCCAAGGCCAGGGAGCCCTGCTGGCGGTAGGCGTTGACCCTGAGGCGGTAGCCGCCCTCCAGGGAAAGGGCCTTGTCCAGGTCGCCGCTACGGTTCAGGATGTCGTAGTCCTCCTGGCCCACCATCTCCATGACCAGGCCGTTCAAGGAGGCCTCATCCAGGCAGGGGTAGCCCTTGATGGGCGCCAGTATGCCATGACAGCGGATGGCGGGCGGATTGCCCACGGCCAGATGCAGGTCGGAGCCGTCGCGCTCGACGAGTTCCGCGAACAGCCCCTGGGCAGTGACGTTGCGTACGTCTCCGGACATTTTGCGGGCCGCGTTCACAGGGCGGCCCGCAGGGATTCGGCCATCTCTTCGGCCCTGGTGGCCGCGTCGGCCCTGCCGGCCTGCCTGAAGATATCGGCGGCTTTTTCGTACATGGTCACGGCCTTGGCGGGCTTGTCGTTATAGAGATAGGCCCGGGCCAGGTTGGCGCTGCATGCGCCCATCCAGGGCGGTACGTCCGGGGCGTCACGATCCGTCAAGGCGATCTCCAGCAGGGTCTCGGCGTCCCCGGTCCTGCCGTCCAGAAGCATGGCCTGCCCGGCCAAGGCCATGCGGCGGCGGGTTGCGTCCGTCTGCGGACTGGTCGAGAAAGGGCCCAGCGTGTCCACGGCCTGGGCGAACATCTCCATCCGGATCAGGCACTTGGCCAGGCCGAACCGGCCATCCTCGCGTTCCTCCACGGTCCGGCCGTAGGCCATGACCTTGCGGAACTCGATGACGGCCTCGGGATACTGGCCCCGGCCGTACAGGGACCAGGCCCGCCCCCGGTCGCCGGTGATCATTTCCTCGGCCAGGCTCGTTTGCCGTTCCACCGGGGCGGCCACGGGGCCGGCATCGCGGTCCCGCGTCAAGGTCGCGCAACCGGCCACGGCCAGCAGGCACAGCAGACAGGCGGCAGGGCCGAAAGCGCGCATCATTCCGTTTCCCATATCTTGGCGCTCCTGCGGAGGATTTCCAGAAGGGAGTTGCCCTTGGTGTCGTCAAAGTCTGCCGGCTTGCGGAATCCTCCCAGGGCGGGGATGTCCTCCCGTGCGCTGGGATGGGCGCTGAGTCGGTCCAGGAAGGCCCGGGTGATCTCCTCGGGATCATCGGGGCCGCGCAGGATGAAAGGACGCAGGAGAACGATCAGCTCCGACCGTTCGTTGACCTGCTCCTTGGCCTTGAACAGCGTACCCAGGATGGGGATGTCCATAAGCAGGGGGACGCCGGACTCGGACTGCCCCTTTTCCTCCCGAATAAGTCCGCCCACGGCGCTGATCTGGCCGTCGAAGGCCACCACCGTGGTATTCACGGCCCGGGTTTCCACGTTTTGGGACTTGAAGGATTCCTGATCCCCGTATTCAATCTCCACCACGTCGCCCAGTTGGGAATCCTCCTGCACGATCCGGATGGTCACGCTGTCGTCGGAGTGTATACGCGGCGTGATGAGCAGGGTCGTGCCCACGTTGCGCCGCTCGGTTTTTGGATTCGTGGCCGTGACCGTGGCCGCATTGTCGCCGGTGGACGTGGTCTGAGTCACGGTCACGGAACTGAGCACCGTCGTCTCGGTGCCGACGAAGACGCGGGAGGCCTCGCCGTCGGCCACGCATAGGTTGGGCGTGGCCAGGCTGACCACGTCGCCGCGGCTTTCCAGGAGTTGGATACGCCCCAGAATCTTGTTGCTGACCACCTGGATGATGCTTGCCTCGGAATTGAGGCCGCTGCCCTGGGGAATCATGCCCAGGGGCGATTTGATGCTTGCGTAGTCGTCCCCGAAGGCCGTGCCCAAAAGCCCGGTGGAGCGGCCGCCGGACACGTCCCCGTCCACGAACAGCCAGTCCACGCCGTGTGCCTTTTCGTCGTCCAGGCTCAGTTCCAGGACCTTGACCTCCAAGAGCACCTGCGGCCTGGGGCGGTCCAGACGTTCCAGGGCCTCCTGCACCTCGGCCATGACCACGGGGTCGGTGGAGCGCAGCAACAGGCCGTTGGTGCTGCGCAGCACGGCCATGTAGACCACGCCCGGTCGATGGATGGCACCCTCGGAGCCGTCGGCCCCTTCGAGTTGGGACAACAAGGCCTCAGCCGCCATCTCGATTTCCGTCTTTTCGGCGAGTTCAAGGTTGGTGGAGCTGTCGTCATCGTCGTCGTCATCGTTGCTGCTCGAGGATTCGGATTCAACAAACTGGGCCCTGTCCGCCAGGACGTCCATGCGTTCCAGGGCTTTTTCGATCTCATCGACGCGCCGGTCGTCGCCGGGCGATTCCCAGATGACCCTGTCGCGGAAGAGCTGTCCGAGGGCTTCGGCCGTGGCCCGGGCGTCCAGGTATCGCGGGGTGATCACTTCGATGATCTCCTCGTCGTGCAGGGACAGCCCCTGCTGGTACTCATCCAGCGTGACCACGGAGGTGATGCCGGAATGCTCGTCCCTTTTGTACCAGCACTGGTAGGCCCGGCAGGCCGCCTCCAGGGCCTGGGCGGGCTGAACGTCCTCCAGGTAAAGGTGGATGGGGATGTCGCTGGCCATCCTGCTGACGATGATCCTTTCGCCCGTGCCTTGGCTGAGAAGAGCCGCGAACTGGCGAAAGGCCATGCCCTTGATCATCAGCGAGGCGATCCGGGGCGGTTCGGGCGGCGTGGCTGCGGCGAGCCTGCACAGGAACAGCAGCAAGAGCGCCAGGCAAAGCGACGCTCTGGCCAATCCGGTGATGCACAATTGCATTGTCTTGCGTTTCCCCTAGCGTAGAATATGGATGTTGCTGGGATTGGTCCTGGGATACAGTTCAACTTCCTGCGGTCCCACCTCGCCGACCTGGATGTACACCAGCCCGTCGCCTTTCTTGCCGTTGGGTTGGCGCAGGGCGATGACGTCGTCCTCCTTGACGTAGAAGGGTTCGCCGTAACCGGGGACCAGCAGGGCGGCCAACGAGGCCTTGCCTTCAAGACAGATGATGCCCTGGACGATGATCCCGGACGGGATGTCGCCCTCCATGGCCGGCATGAAACCCTTGGAGTCCGAGGGCAGGATGTAGGCAAAGGGGTTCGCGTCGGCGGGCGCACCCTTGGGGATGGCGGGCGTGGCGGCATCGTTGCGGGCCCTCATGCCCACGCCGTCCGCGGCGGACGGGAGGGCGCAGGGGTCGTCCGAGACGATTTTGGGCGGCGAGAACGCAGGTTGCGCCATGGCCTGGGCCGGAGCCCAGGCCATGGCCGCCGCGAGCAGAAGTGCGGCCGTCACGCCGCCACGTGAAATACGAATTTTCATGCGGTGTCTCCCGGTCAGGTAGCGCTTCTGTTGACGGCCAGCATGGCCATGAAAAAGGCGAAATACACGAAGCCCACGATGCCGCCCACGATCAAGAAAATGATCGGCTCCACCATCTTGCTCATCAGAGCCACGCGCCTGGACAGGCATTCCTCGCTGTAGGCGGCCACGTGGAAAAGGCTCTCGTCCAGGGCCCCGGTCTCCTCGCTCACGGCGACCATGGTCATGGCCATGGGACAAAGTTTGTGCAGATCGGTCTCGCGCAGGCCCACGGTAATGGACCGGCCCTTGCGCACGATGTCGCGCATGACCTTGAACTGGTTGGCGTAATGAATGTTGCCCATGGCCTGCCCCACCAGTTCCAGGGTCTCCACGGCGTTCACGCCGCTTTTCAGCAGAGCGCCCATGGTCCTGCACCACATGGTGTTGCAGTGGTCGCGGAGGGCCTTGCCCACCACTGGCAGGCCCAGCAGGGAGCGGTCTATGTGCGCCCCGGCCTTGGGCATGCGGCGCAGCAGGGCCAGGCCGACCACCAGGACCACTGGCACCGCAAGCATGTATGGCCCCCACACCTCACAGAAGTCGCTCACCGTGATGAGAATGCGCGTGGGCGCGGGAAGAGGCACGTTCTTGCCTTGTTTCTGGATAAAAACCATGATCTGGGGGAAGACCACGGCCACCAGGTAATAGGTCACGCCCATGGCCCCCATGACGACCATGCTGGGATAGGCCAGGGCCTGGACGATCTGACCCCGCACCTTGCGCGCGTTTTCCATCAGTTCCGCCGAGTAAAGCAGCATCTCGTCCAGGGAGCCGTTGGCCTCTCCCACGCCGATGAGCCCCAGAATGACCCGGCCCAGGAAGGGGGCCTTTTCTTTCAGGCTCTTTTCCAGGGAGTTGCCCTGGCGGACCATGTCCGAGACGGCTCCCAGCACCTTGGCGAAGATGCCGCTGGTCTGGGCCGCCACCGCGGTGAAGGCCGTAATGATGGGCACGCCCGCGTTGAGCAGAGAGGCGAGTTGGCGCAGGCCCACCTCGACCTGAACCTTGGAAATGAGGCGCGAGCGCACGGTGTCCAAGTGGGCCCGTCCGGTTTTCGCCCGGGCGACCTTGGCGGCCTTGCCGGCCGCCTCCCGGATGAAGAGCACGGACAGCCCCTTGCGCCGGAGTTGCTGCACGGCGGCCTGCCTGGTGTCGGCCTCCACTGATCCGGACGTGCGCGCACCGCCCTGCAGGGCCTTGTATTCGTACATCATGATCAGGCACTCTCCCCGAACAGGACCACGCGCCGGACTTCCTCCACCGTGGTCCAACCCTTGCGGACCTTGTCCGCTCCGTCCCGGGCCAGGGTCGGCAGGCCCCGTTCGTCGTACAGATGCCGCGCGAGGTGTTCCTCCGATGCCCCCTCGCGGATCAGCCGCCGTATGGACGCGTCAAAGGGGATCATCTCGAACAGCCCCAGCCTGCCCGCGTGTCCGGTCCAGCCGCACAAGGGGCAGCCCTTGGCCACGGGAACCTGCATGTCGTCGTCCGGAGCCCAGCCGAACTCTTCCCTCAGTTCCTCCGAGGGTTCGCGCCATTCACAACAGTGGGGACAGGGACGGCGCACCAGCCGCTGGGCGATGACCAGGCGCAGGGAACTGACGATAAGATCCGCGGTTACGCCCAGGTTGAGCAGGCGGGTGATCACGCCCACGGAATCGTTGGCATGCAGTGTGGAGAGCACCAGATGCCCCGTGAGGGCGCTCTTGACGGCGATGTCAGCGGTTTCCTCGTCACGGATCTCGCCTATCATGATCACGTCCGGGTCGTGGCGCAGGATGCTGCGCAACGAACCGGCGAAGCTGACCCTGTCGGCGTCGATGTGCACCTGGTTGATGCCGTCCATGGGAATCTCCACGGGGTTTTCCACGCTGATGATGTGCGACGTGCCCGGACGGTTCAGGTGGCGCAGGGCCGCGTACAGGGTGGTGGTCTTGCCGCTGCCCGTGGGGCCCGAGAGCAGGATCACTCCGTTGGGATTTTTCAGGACGGCGTACATCATGGCGTCGTGGCGGTCGCGCATGCCCAGGGTGTCCAGGGAGGCCAGGTCCGCCGCCACGGATTCCGTGGCCAGGATGCGCAGGGTGACCTTTTCTCCTCGGATGGTGGGGATGGTGGCCACGCGCATGGAAATCTCCTCGCCCAGGGAGGTCAGGGACATCTGGCCGTCCTGGGGCATGCGCCGCTCGGCGATGTCCAGCCTGGACGCGACCTTGATGGCCATAACCACCTCGGCGGCCTCCTCCAGGCTCAATTCACGCTCCACGCGCATGACCCCGTCCACCCTCATGCGCACCAGGCCCCGCCTGCTTCCCGGGTCCACGTGGATGTCCGAGCAGCGAATCTGCAGGGCCCTGTTGACCACGTCCTCCAGCAATCCCAGGGGGGTGCCCGTGTTTTCGGTTTCGTCCGTGTTGTAATAGCGCTCGATGGCGGCGGCCACGGCCTTGGAGTCGCGGGCGGGCAGCACCTGGACCGCCAGCCTCGTGCTGCTCTCCAGTTGGGAAATGGCGTTGTCGTTCTCCTCGTCCACCATGACCACGCGGATCACGTCCTCGTCCACGGACAGGGGCAGCACGCCCCAGCGGCGGGCGTTGCGGGCGCTGACGCGTTTGAGGGCCGCGCTGTCGGCCATGACGCGGGTCACGTCAACGATTTTTGCCGAGTCGCTCATAGTCGTAACAGTAGAATGTTTGTTCAAAGGACAACCGGATCAGGACCTGGCTGTTGACATAGCTCTGGCCGCCCGTGGCCGCGGGGGAAGCCGAAATGTCGATCTCCGACAGGCAGAACGGCCAGGGCAGGCCGGAAACATTGTTCAGAAAGCCATAGACGCCTGCAAAGGTTCCCAGCAGTTCGTAACGATGGCGCAGGAGGGTAAGGCCCAAGGGGACGTCCTTCAGGGCCTTCTTTTTCTTGACCTTCTTTTCCTTGCCCGTGCCTGCCTTGGCCGAGGCGGAGCCGTGGATTTCATGAAACCGGAGCACCCGAAGGCCCGCTTCGGACACGATCCTGCCCGTGGCGGCCGCAGCCTCGCTGACCTGGGACGGCTTGAGCGGCTCGAGTTCGGGAATGGCCTGCCTCTCCTGTTCCAGGGTCTTGTCCAGACTGTCCTGGAGACCCTCCACCTTCAGACGCATGCGGATGATCTCGTCGTCATGGTCCGGGGCGGGTACGTAACCGGGCACCCCGTTGGATGACAGCTTCTTCTGGATGTCGGCCAGAGACGTCTGGATCGGGTCCATGAACATGGTCCGGAAGGCGAAAGCCAGGGCCATGGTGCAGACGATGGCCAGCACGATGCGGTAGAAGGTGGTCAGGTTGAGCCATTTTCCTTCCAGTTCGCCCCACCATTGCCGCAACTGGCGCTTGAACTGGCGCCACATCAGGACACCCCCTCGGCCCGGGATATCCGATAGGTGAACAGCAGTTCGTTGGGCGTGGTGCCGTTTTCCAATCCCGGCGAGTCCACGATCATCCCGTAGGGGCGCACGGTGTTGCCGATATCGTGGATGAAATGGTTCAGGCCGTCCTGATACAGGGAACTGCCTTCGATGAGGATGGCCCCGTCGTCGGCCTGGTGGACGGCCGTGATCCTGGTGTAGGGAGGCATGCCGCCGGCCAGCAGGTCCAGCAGGGGCATGAGCCCCTGGGGCAGAGGCTCGATATCCTGAAGCATCTTCACGAGGCGTTGGGAGCCGTTGCGCCGGTCGAGTAACGAATCGGATCTCTTTTCCAGGGCGTTGCGCTCATAGGTCAGGGTTTCCCAAGCCCGCAGGCGGGCCTTGGATTCCTGCAAATCCGCCTTGAGGGAATGGTAGGAGGAGGTCATGAAGGCCAAGCCGCCCAGGAGCACGGTCACGGCGATCCATGTTCCGGCCCGGTGCGGATCCCTGGGCTTGGCGGCCTTGCCGGCCAGGGCGCATCCCTCGTGAATGCCGCCAGGTTTTTTCTGCTCGGCGGCGGGCAAAAGGATGTGGACCAGGTGATCCTCGAGAGCATGGAAGGTGATCTCCCCCGGGCCCAGCAAAGATCGGATCAGGTCCCGTTGCGCGTCGTCCATGCCGCAGGGGGCCCAGACCTCGGCCGGGGCTTGCCCCAGGGCCGAGAAGCGGCGTTTGATGCGCTCGTATTTGTCGGGGTTGGCCTTGCGCTCCTCCTCGTTCAGCGTGGCGGCCAACCCCTGCACGGCAAATGGGTTCATGGCCAGCAACGGCGTGGCGTAAAAGCAACTCGTTTCGCAGGCCAGCAGGCAGCGCGCGTCCGGGGTCAGCCCGGCATGGTGCGCCAGGACTGCCAACTCCAGCGACCCCATGCCGTCGCATGTCAGGCCGTGGGCGCGGCAGGACGCTTCGAGACGCTCCATTTGCGAATTGGAAAAAGGCGCGGCCAGAATCTCCTCGGGCGACCCGCCCATGCCGAAGACGTCGGCGCGCGCCGCTGCCACGCGCAAATCCCATGCCTCGCCCTCTTCGGCCAGTTCGAAGGCCAGGGCCGCCTGGGCTTCTTCCAAGTCGTGGTCCTCGGGCAGTTCCAGGGACACGGCGCGCACGTCCGCCGGAACGAAAATCCGCAGGGTGCGGGCCTCGTTCCGGGCCGCAAAGGCGAGCAGGTCATCGGGCATGTCGTGATGCGAGGAGGCAGGAAAACGTTGCGCCTCCTGTTCCGTCCACAGGCCGTCCTGCGGGGCGTATACATGCGCCGACCACGCCGTGCCGGTATGGGCGACGACGGCCACGGGGCGTTTTTTTCGTTTGAAGAACATACGTTCTGGTCCTCGTTTCAAGGCAGCGATGCGGAGCGGGTTATGAGAAGTCATCGTTGGAATTCAGATGGAGCCGGATGAAATTGGAGCCCGGACACAACTCGATGATTTGCACCTCCGAGCGCCACATGTTCACCGCCCGCAAGTTGGCGTCGTCGTAGTAATAACCGTATGCGACCACGGCCCGGATGCCCGGCGTCAGGCCGGAGAGGGTTGCGCCCTGGACGTCGTCGGATTCATATCGGTCCTGTTCCAGGACCGCCTTGGCCTGGTTCGTGGTCCCCGGATCGGCATGGGGCGCGAACACCGCGACGTATGTATTGTTCATGACGTAGTGGCGGGGCAGGACGTACCAATCAATGCCGCTTTCCTGGAAATTGCCGTCAATCCAGGACGGTTCGGGGAGCACGCTTTTGTCCACGCTGGTGCCGTTGGTGGAGGCCCGATAGAAGGCGTGCAGGCCGTTGGCCGCGTCGTGGGTGCCGACGACCACGTCGCCCGTCTCCACGGTAATGAAATCGCCGTCGTTCCAGTCGGAAAACGTGCGGTCGCCCTCGGCCTGCGGCGGCATCCAGGCGAACGGCGGTCCGGGGGTTCCGCCCTGCACCAGCAGGGAGACGGTCAGGGTGGCCGAGTCGGCATCGAATTCGCGGATCAGGTCCTGTTCGGACCACTCCTCCTCGCCCTCGGCGTTGTCGCTGCCGTAGCTGCCGATGGCCGTGATCTCCGTCACGCCCGCGCTCTGCGCGCCCAGGATCGGCCAAGTGGAGGTGTCGGGGTCGGCCAGACGGAAATCGTTGCCCCAACCGTCGAATAACAGGGCGTCCGGGGTCTCTACGTAGGGGCCGCTCCAGCCGCCCGGCAGGGAAATATCCGTGGTGATCTGAACGGGGAGGGCCAAGCCGCCGTCGTCCTGGCCGATGGCGTCCGTATAGTCGGCGACTCCCTCGGTGCGCCCCATGTCGTCCCACAGCTCGGCCAGGGCTTCCCCCTCCTCCACCGTGCCGTCCCCGTCGGCGTCCTGGACCACGGGCAGCCGCCCCATGTCCGAGATGAAACGTCCCGGCCGCAGGCCGTCGCCCGCCACTGCCAGGCGGATATCCTTCATGAGGCGCACGGTCTCGTCGTGGCGGCCCCGCGCGCCGAGTTCACCGACGCCCACCAGGGCCATGGAGGCCAGTCCGGCCAGGATACCCAGGACGACCACCAGTTCGATGAGGGTCATCCCCATCGGGCGGTGCATACGCGCAGGCCCCATCACGATCCCATGACGAGCCTGCGCTTGTAGGCGAAGGAGGCGAGGTCGGACTCCGTGACGCCCGTGGCGTAGGTGGGGGTGAAGGTGAATGCGCCGCTTTCCGAGGGGAACACGACCCAGAGCTGGGTGACGGTGCCGGTGGCGGCGTCGAATTCCGGGATGATGCGGTAGTATTCGCCGCCCTGCTGGCTGTCCTGGTCGTTCACGTAGGGTGTCTGGACCACGGGCACCTCAGTTCCGCCCGTGGCGGCCTCCACCTGGCCCAGAACCATGGGGATGTCGTTGGCCGCCATGGTCACGTCGATGGCGGTCTCGCCCTCGCGTTCGAGATAGGGCCCGCGCCAGCCCCGGCCCCTGGCGTTGTTCCATGTGTCGTCGAAGGACCAGGCGTCGCCGGTCTCCAGGTAGCCGCCATGGCCCGGATCCATAAGCGGGGCCAGGCCGTACTTGGCGATGAGGGCGTAGTCCGACCGGACCGGTGCGCAGTCCAGGACGAAGCGTTGGAAGGCCTGCTGGATGTCGGACAGTTCCTTCTGCACCAGGGCGTCGTTGAAGGCCTCGGTGCGCGAGGCGCCCAGGCCGGAGAGCACCAGGGTGGCCAGGGCCCCGAGTAGGCCGATGACTATCAGGAGTTCGATGAGCGTGAAACCCCGCCCGCCGGCCCCGGCCATGTGGTTTTTCATTGCATTCGTCATGTCGTTCCCGTGGAATGGGACGCGGCGGAGCAGGCGGGCACCGGTCCCGCCGCGCCCCCACCGTCACGGGTTCGTGGTGGCTACGGGTTCATGATGCCGCACTCGGGGCACGAGGTGCCGATGAGCTTGGCGGCGGTGCCGTCGCTATAGACCTTGAAGTAGGCCATGTAGTAGGCGAATTCGGGATCGCCGCTGATGCCTTCGGCCGGGATCGGGCACTGGCCTTCCAGGGAGATCTCCATCTCCAGGTTGCCGCCGGTCCAGTCCTTGTTGGCGCTTTCCTGGTTGACGGACCAGTCGAGGGTCGGGGTGATCCACAGGCAGATGACCTCGCCCGCGCGGCCGTCGGGGCCGGTGCCAGCTTCCCAATCCGCGACGGTGGCGCCGTCGAAGGTGTAGTCATCTGCGGGATCGGAATCGTCCTTCCATGTATTGGTGCCATCGTAAATGGACAGAACCGGGGCCGTGCCGTTGACCGAAACGATGTTGTACCCGTCACCGTAGGCGAAGTCGGTGATGCCGGCCGCGCTGAGGGAACCGACCTGATCAGGGGACAGGTTGATGATATAGTTGGCCGGGGCCAGATGACCGAGGTTCGCGTCCTGCGCGGAGGGGATGCCGTCCATGACGGTGCCGTTCGCCGTGGAGTCGGTAACGGTCTCGGCGGTCAGGCCGGTGTGGAACTGGTTGGGGTAAAGGCCGAAAACGTTGCTGTACTGTTTGAGGGTGCGGACGGTGCCGGCCTGGTTGTAGTCGCAGACGCTGCCGAGGGCTTCCTCTCGGTCGGCGGACAGGCTGGGCAGGACCAGGGCGGTCAAGGCGCCCAGGAGGCCGATGACAATGAGCAGTTCGATAAGGGTGAAACCCTGCTGAGTTGCTTTACGCATGGTTGAATGTCCTTGAGGTGGGCCCTCCCGCGCGTTCCCTCAACGCCGGGGATGGCCGTTCTCGATTCCTTCCCGTGTTCAGGCTCCTCGCCTGCAACAAACGACATGTTTCTATTTCGCAAGCACCTCCTTGCCATGTTTTGCGGCCTCCATTCTGGGCGGATAATCGACAACAAACCTGTATTGTTTACCGCTATGAAGGATGACCTCCTTTTGTCCGCGCTTCAGGATGCGGATATCGATCCGAATTTCGCCGAATCCGTCATGCTTCAAGAGGCCGTAGTACAATTCATGAAGTTTTTTCAGGACAGGGTTCTCTTCGTGGCAATCGAAAATCAATTCCCGTTCATCCATTCCTCCTGCTCCATATGTTGACATTACGCGACTAGTGCCTCCGTGGGCGGTTTTCATCGAGGTCCCTGCCGGACCAGGGGCCGCCATCTGTCCAGGGCCGCGCAGGATCAGCGGTCATGTGCAGCATGGGAGGTCGATGTTTCTATTATGAATTTGAAATTCATTCTCATCACCGGGGCTGAAAAAAGCATGTTCGTAACGTATTGTCAACACCGATGGGCATAATATTTTCTCCGACGGATGCGACATCTCATATATTAATGCCGGGGATCTTCGCCCGACAGCAGTTCCAGCAGAGGATAGCGCAGGGCGATGAGGCCCCGGCATGAACGGCAGCGGCCCATAAGAATCAGATAACTGACGATAGGCATGTTTTCCTACCACGACAGCCGATGGCCGCACCGGGGCCATCGCGAGCGGAACAGGATAATGGACTCGTCGCCGCCGTAGCACGATACGCACACGCTGTGGAAACTGCCCAACAGCAGGTCCAGCAAGGCGGCCACGGCCTCAAAGTTGTTCATGACAACATACACTTACGATTTTCCTCTGACAAAAATACCCAACATTCCCCTGTCGTTGCGTATCCTGAAGCGATCCGATTTTTTCACATACAAAGCAGCCTATCATTGAAAATGATTTTCATAATCATTATTTTCATAGTTTTCATTTGTCAAGACATACCGGTCACGGAAACCTCGAAGACGAGCCGCGCGCCGTCCTCGCCGATGCGCTTACGGAAATACACCAGGTCCGTCGGATCGCAGGGCAGGCTCCACTGGAACTCCGTCATCCCGCAGAAAACCTGGAAATACGGGTTCTGCGTCCACGCCTCCACGACCCGCTCGTCGCTCAGGTTTTCCAACTGCTTGAGCATCATCAGCCCGACCATCAGCCGGGTCGGCTTGGCCGGTCGGCCATGATCGCTGTAGAGCCCCGAGAGGTGGGTTCACTTCTTCGTTTCGACCGGATTTCTGCGGAATCACTGCGCTTCCTGGTCGAAAACACTACATTCATTAAGGCGTTTTGTTAGGTAAAATCAGGGCTATGAAGGAAGGCAATCAACGCCCTGTCATTTGAACGGCAGCTTGACCATAATCAAACGACCGCCCTTCACATTTCTTGCCGCTATGGCACCACTATTCACAGACATGTCAACCCCCGACCACACACCTCCGTCAGGACGCAAAAGGCCAAGCCACCTCTAAAAAAACTGCAAAACGCTTCACAACGTCATGGCAATGCGTAACGTCCTAGAATAACGAGTTGAGGGGGCTTACATTCGGCAGACCAAACGCCAGGCTCTCCATCTTGTCCAACGGCCGAGGGCAGAACCGAAAAAAAGTCGCGGCCCGTTTTCATGGGGCGCAAGGCAATGCCCGAGCCGGGCCGCGCCGTCTCTCCCGGCGACGCGGCCGCAGCACCCGGATTGTCGGTCGCCGACCCATCCACCTCCGGGCCTCTCGGCCCGTTCGGGTCGGCTACCAGCCCTTCTCGGTAAGAATGTCGCGCAGCTTCTCCTGGGTGCGCTCCTCCACCAGGAGCATCTTGCGGGCGCTGGCGCGCTGGATCTTGTCCATGAGCACGTCGATCTTTGCCGGCTTTTCCAGGAA